>ERZ773077.13-NODE-13-length-113542-cov-14.000405_pt1 | contig 113542 bp, 83 predicted proteins | sample MGYA00580612_ERZ773077 | MGnify/ENA primary metagenome ERZ773077 (study PRJEB29015, sample SAMEA2737971) | human oral metagenome | biome: human oral; feature: human-associated habitat; material: dental | place: China | collected 2021 ...
GTCCGCGCCCAGCTGGCGGCTCGTCGCCCCGTCCGCCCCGGCCAGGGCGCGCACGCCTTCCACGACGTTCCTGCCGCTGAAGATCCCCGCGACGAGCGGACCGCGCGTCATGTACTCGACGATGTCGGGGAAGAACGGCTTGTCGGCCACATGCGCGTAGTGCTTGCGCAGCAGATCCTCGGTGGCGCGCATGAATCTGAGCTCCTGGAGGATGTAGCCCTTGGCCTCGATGCGGCCCAGGATCTCACCGACGAGACCCCGCTCCACACCATCGGGTTTGACTAGGATGAAGATACGCTCTGAGTCCATACGCAGATCTTAGACCAGCCGGAGAAAGCTCGGGGATCCGCGGGGCGCGGGCGCCTCCTGCGCGTCGGGGATCGATCTCCGACGCGGCGCATCCGGAGAGGCGCGCGACCGTCCGGTTTCGAGCCCCTTGGCCTGTGGCCGATTCAGCTGCGATCCAGCTGCTCACGCCCCGTCGGGGGCGGGCCGACCCATGAGGCTCCGAGCGGCGCCGACGAGCTGGATCGAGCCGGTCACGACGACGGCGGGAGACGTCATCGGCGCGTCGTCGTCCTCCTCGGCCAGGGTGGCCGCCCGGTCGATGGCGGCGAGCAGGTCGCGCTCGACCTCGACCCGATCCCGGCCGAAGACATCCCGCGCTATGCCCGCGAGCTCCTCGGCGTCCATGGCCCGCTCACCCGACATACCGGTGACGACGACCGCCTCCAGAACCGGTTCGAGCTCCCCGAGGAAGGCCTCGGCGTCTTTGTCGGCCATCATCGCCACGACGCCGACGAGCCGGCCCGGATAGTATTCGATGAGGGCGTCGGCCAGGGCCGAGGCGCCGTGGGGATTGTGTGCGGCGTCGACGAGGACGGCCGGCGAGGTGCGGACGGTCTCCAAGCGTCCGGGGGATGCGACGGACATGAGCGCGTGTTCGACCACGTCGCCCCCCAGCGCGGCCCCGCCGAAGAGGGCTTCGGCCGCGGCGAGGGCCACGGCCGCGTTGTCCGCCTGGAACGCGCCGCGAAGCGAGAGCGGGACGTCTTCGTAGCGGGCCGCGGGCGTCCGGACGGTCACGAGCTGACCGCCGACGGCCGTCTCCCGCGAGACGACGCGAAGGTCCGGGCCGGATTCGACGAGCCGGGCGCCGAGCTCCGCCGCGCGTTCGCGCACCATCTCCGCCACCGCGACGGGTTGGGCGGCGCACACGACCGTGCACCCCGGCTTGACGATCCCGAGCTTCTCCGAGGCGATGTCCTTCAGCGTGGAGCCCAGCCAGCGTTCATGGTCGAGGGCGACGGGTCCGATGACCGCGACGTCCGCGTCGAGGACGTTCGTCGCGTCCCAGGCTCCGCCCATGCCGACTTCGACGATGGCGACGTCGACCGGCGCGTCGGAGAACGCCGCGTAGGCCATGACGGTGAAGACCTCGAAGAAGCTCAGCCTCGGCCCGCCGGATGCCTGGGAGGCGGCGTCGACGAGGTCGATGAAGGGCTCGACCTCCTCCCACGCGGCGATGAAGCCCTCGCGGGAGATCGCCCGCCCGTCGATGCAGATGCGCTCGCGGACGGACTCCAGATGCGGGGATGTGAACCGGCCCGTGCGCAGCCCGCGTTCGCGCAGGAGCGCCTCGACCATCCGGGACGTCGACGTCTTTCCGTTCGTCCCGGTGATGTGAATCGCGCGATAGGAGCGCTGCGGGTCGCCCATCATCTCCAGGACGTCGCGCACGCGCTGCAGCGTGGGCTGCACTTTGTGTTCGGGGGCGCGTGTGAGGATCGCGCGGTAGATCTCCTCGACCCTCTCGTCGAGGGCGAGGAGCCGGGCGGCGTCGAGGGCCTCCTGGCTGGGGCCCGCGCCCTCGGCTTCGCCGGCGGGCCGGTCGCCGGCCGGAGCTCCGGAGCGCCCGCCGAGCCCCTCGCCTTCCGGCGAATCCTCGCGGCGGGCGTCGCCGCCGGCCCGGATCTCTTCGACGACGCCGGGGTCCGGGCCCGCGATCAGCCCCGAGGAGACGATGGCCTTGATGGCCGCGTCGAACTCGGCGTCCTCGGCCTCCTCCCGGGCGAGGCGGTCGCGGTCGGCCCGCTCGGGGCCGTCCTCGCCGTCGCGGGGGGCCGCCCCTTCGGGACCGCCCGCCGCGCCCCGATCGGGTTCGGGAGGCGTCGAAGGGCCGTCCGGCCCGAAGCGGGGGTCGTTCCTGCGCGGCGTCATGGTCTCCTCTTCCCCGGCGGTGCCGGTCTTCTCAGGCTGTCCTGTCCCTCAGGCCTTCCTGGCCACGTGGACGTCCAGTTCCTCCCCGCCGGCCAAGACGTCCGTCTCAAGGGCGAGCGTCTCGGCGGCGATGAGGTCGGTGTGCGCGCGGACCGCCTCGACGTGCTCGGCGGGTACCTGGAGCGTCAGCGAGATCCGGTCGGCGACGTGCAGGCCCGCGGTCTTGCGCGCGTCCTGAACGGCCCGGATGACGTCGCGGGCGTACCCTTCGGCTTCGAGTTCGGGGTCGAGGGTCGTGTCGAGGGCGATGTAGGCCCCCGAGGGCAGGACGCTCGCGACGGAGCCCTCTTCGCCCTGCACGAGGGTCGTCAGGGTGTACTGTCCTTCGCGCAGGCGCACCGGCGGGTCGAGGCGGAGCAGGACGCCGTCCTCGGTCTCCTCCCATGCGCCCTCGCGGGCGGCCGCGAAGAGCTTGGACGTCAATTTGCGTTGCTCCGGTTCGAGTTCGCGCGGCAGCACTGCCAGCTCGCGTGTGACCGTCATCCCCGAGGACTCCACGCTCTCCAGTCGGACCTCCTTGACGTTGACCTCGGCGGCGATGAGCCCCCGGAAGGCCTCGAGGTCCCGGTCGGTGACGACGACGAGGCTGCGCAGGGGCAGGCGCACCCGGAGCCTGTTCGCCTTGCGCAGCGAATGGGCGGCCGAGACGATGTCGCGGACTTCGTCCATCTGGGCGACGAGGTATCGATCCGCCGCGGCTTCGGGCAGTTCGGGCCAGTCGGCCAGGTGGACGGAGCGCTCCCCGGTCAGTCCGCGCCACATCTCCTCGGCCAGGAGCGGCAGGAGCGGGGCGGCGGCCTGGGAGACGGCGACCAGCGCCGTGTAGAGGGTGTCGAAGGCGGCGGGGTCCTCGTTCCAGAAGCGGTCGCGCGAGGTGCGCACGTACCAGTTGGTCAGCATATCGAGGTAGACGCGCAGCGTCTGGGTGGCCTCGGCGATCTCGTAGGCGTCGAGCTGTGCGCGCAGCGCGTCGACCAGGTCCTTCGTGTTGGCCAGGAGATAGCGGTCCTGGACGTCCAGGGCGGCGACGGCGTCCGGGTCTGCGACGTCGACGGGCGCGGCCAGATAGCCGGCCCCCTTATCGGCGGCGTCCGCGTAGAGGGTGAAGAAGTAGTACGTGTTCCACAGGGGCAGGAGGACGTGGCGCACGGCGTCGCGGATGCCGTCCTCGGTGACGATGAGGTTGCCGCCGCGGACGACCGGCGAGCTCATGAGGAACCACCGCATGGCGTCCGAGCCGTACTCCTCGAACACCTTGGCGACGTCCGGGTAGTTGCGCAGCGATTTGCTCATCTTGCGCCCGTCGTCCCCCAGGACGATCCCGTGTGAGACGCAGTTGGTGAAGGACGGCTTGTCGAACAGGGCGGTGGCCATGACGTGGAGGGTGTAGAACCATCCGCGCGTCTGGCCGATGTACTCGACGATGAAGTCGCCCGGGTAGTGCTCGTCGAACCATTCGCGGTTCTCGAAGGGATAGTGCACCTGGGCGAAGGGCATGGCGCCCGAGTCGAACCACGTGTCGAGCACGTCGGGCACCCGCCGCATCGTCGACCGCCCCGTCGGGTCGTCGGGGTTGGGGCGCACGAGGCCGTCGATCGCCGGCCTGTGGAGGTCGACCGCCCCGTCGGCGCCGACGGGCAGGCGCCCGAAGTCGCGTTCGATCTCGGCCAGCGAGCCGTAGACGTCGATGCGCGGGTGGGCCGGATCGTCCGACTTCCACACGGGGATCGGCGATCCCCAGAAGCGGCTGCGGGAGATCGACCAGTCGCGGGCGCCCGCCAGCCAGTTGCCGAAGATGCCGTCCTTGACGTGCTCGGGGACCCACGTGATCCGCTGGTTCAGCTCGACCATGCGGTCGCGGAAGGCCGTGACTTTGACGAACCACGAGGAGACGGCCTTGTAGATGAGCGGCTGGCGGCACCGCCAGCAGTGCGGATAGGAGTGCCGGTAGGAGGCCTGCCGCACGAGCACGGCCCGCCGGTTCGGCTCGCGCCGGGCGATCGGGCCCGTCCCGTCGCGCAGGTCGGCGATGATGCGGCGGTTGGACTCGAACACCTGCATCCCCGCGTAGTCCGGGACGGCCGGGGTGAATCTGCCGGCGTCGTCGACGGGGACGACGGCGCCGATCCCCGCCTCCAGGCAGGCGTTCATGTCGTCCTCGCCGAAGGCGGGGGCCATGTGCACGAGGCCCGTGCCGTCGTCGGTTGTGACGAAGTCGGCGGCGAGGATCGTCCAGGCGCGGGGCCCCGGAGTCCCGCCCTCGGCGCGCGCCTCAGGGGTGTCGAAGTAGTCGAAGATCGGGTGGTAGCGGCGTCCCACGAGGTCCTCGCCCTTCAACCGCGCGAGGATCTCGGGGGCTTCCCCGAGCTCTTTCGCGTAGGAGGCCAGGAGCGCCTCGGCGACGATCACGTCCTGTCCGGCGACCGGCGATCCGGCCTCGCCGGGCACGCGAACGACGGCGTAGTCGACGTCGGGCCCCACGGCCACGGCGGAGTTGGAGGGGAGCGTCCACGGCGTGGTCGTCCAGATGAGGATGAGCTCGGGCGTCGTCGCGCCGTCGCGCACGGGCTCCTCCAGGCGCAGGCCGACGGTGACCGTCTGGTCGGTGCGATCCTGGTAGATCTCGTCGTCCATCTTCAGCTCGTGGTTGGTCAGCGGCGTCTCGTCGTTCCAGCAGTACGGCAGGACGCGGAACCCCTCGTAGATGTAGCCCTTGTCGTACATGGTCTTGAAGGCCCAGATGACGGATTCCATGAAGGTGGTGTCGAGGGTCTTGTAGTCGTGGTCGAAGTCGACCCACCGGGCCTGGCGGGTGACGTAGTCCCGCCATTCCTCGGTGTAGGTGAGGACGCCGGCGCGGGCGGCGTCGTTGAAGGCCTGGATGCCGATGCCGCCTTCGCCTTCGATCTGGGACTTGTCCGTCACGCCGAGGATGCGTTCGGCCTCCAGCTCGGCGGGCAGACCGTGTGTGTCCCAGCCGAAGCGGCGTTCGACGCGCCTGCCCCGCATCGTCTGGTAGCGGCCGACGAGGTCCTTGACGTAGCCGGTCAGGAGGTGCCCGTAGTGCGGCAGGCCGTTGGCGAAGGGCGGGCCGTCGTAGAAGACGAACTCGTTGGAGCCCTCGGGCCCGGCGGGGCGCTTGTCGACGGACGCCTGGAAGGTGCCGTCTTCCTCCCAGAAGGCGAGGACTCGCCTCTCCAGTTCCGGGAAGTTCGGGGAGGCTTCGACGCTTCCCTCGCGGTGAAGCGGGTAGTGGCCGTTGCTCATGTCTCTCCTCAACGTCGTTGACGCGAGGACGACTGCGGGCGTGTGCCCGGGGCCGCGGTACCACCCCGCTTGCCGCACCGGGGCGCGGCCGCTCATTGAGGACGATGACGGATCCACCCGCCCGGGTCTAGTGAGGCCGGCCCGCGCCGGATCGTGCGGCGTTCGGTGGGCCCGTTCTTCCGGGTGCTCGCCGGTGATGCCCCGTTCCATGCACCGCGCGGTCGCGCGGAACGCCGGTTGACGGGCCGGGTCGACGCGGAGACCAGTTTAGCCGCGATCGTCCGCCGAATGTCAACGCGGCGGCGTGGCGCCGGGTACGCCCGCCCGAATGCCTCCGTGAAAGTGGAGAGCTCGCAAGCGATACTTCGATATGGAATCGAACCGAAACCGCAGGTAATATACAAAGGCGCGTGATCCACCCCCTGCTCCCCACTGGCTATTCGTCTGTCGCGAGCGCAGAGACGGGCAGGGTTCCATCGTCGTCGGCGGAGCGCACGAGCGTGCGGGCGTCGGCCTGGGCGCGCGGCATGACTCTCACGAGGTCGATGTTGACGTGGGTCGGGCGCGTCAGCGTCCACGCGATGACGTCGGCGACGTCCTCGGCGAGCAGCGGGCCGTCGACTCCCGCGTAGACGGCCTGGGCCTTGGCCCCGTCTCCTAGCCTGTTGAGCGAGAATTCCTCGGTCTTGACCATGCCCGGCGCTACTTCGATGACGCGAACGGGCTCGCCGACGAGCTCGATCCGCAGGGTGCGCGCGATCATGCGCTCGGCGTGCTTGGCGGCCGTGTACCCCGCCCCGCCCGGGTAGGCCTCATGGGCGGCCATGGAGGTGACGAAGACGATGTCGCCGCCTGTGCGCCGCAGTCCGGGCAGGAGCGCCTGGGTCAGGCGCAGCGTGCCGAGCACGTTCTTCTCGTACATGGCGAGCCAGTCCGCCGGGTCGCCGTCGGCCACCGAGTCGAGGCCTATGGCGCCGCCTGCGTTGTCGACGAGGGCCGTCACGGGCTCCCCTTCTTCGAGGAAGCCGACGAGCCGGGCGACGTCGCCGGCGTCGGTCAGGTCCGCGGGGAAGAACTCGCAGCCGATCTGGCGGGCGAGCTCGCGCAGGCGGGCGAGCCTCCTGGCCGTGGCGACGACGGCGAAGCCCTCCTCCGCCAGGCGGCGGGCCGTCGCCTCGCCGATTCCCGTCGACGCCCCCGTGACCACCACGCGTCCACGTGCCATGCCAGCCTCCTCATAGTCTTTCTCGCGATGCGGATGTCGCTCACGATCGTATCGCCATTCCGTGTGTTTCAGAAGGGGCCGCCGCAGTTCGCAGCAGCGCCGTACCCTTCCGCGAATCGTCCGACGAGCGGAGGATATCTTCCACGTCCGAGTGAGATCATCGGGGCGCCGACGATTGGAGGGATTCCAATATGCGGGGATGGAAATTCCCCGCCCACGTGTCCGGCCCACTCAGCCCCATAAACTTGAAAGTTGCATTACATCGGCGAGGTCTGCCATAATTAGACGTTTGCCCGCGTATAATGCACAATCGGAGTATGGCACATAAGAGAAAACGCTTGCGCTCCGCGCTTTTCGCACTTGCCCTGTCCGCCCCCCTGTGCATGGGGTTCACCGGCGGAACCGGACCATCGACCGACGCCGCTGCGAAAGCAGGCGTCGGACAGCCCGCACAGGCGGCGGGGATTCCCGCGCCGTTCCGGGGAATCACCCTCACTACGATCAAAGATCTGGACAGAACTCTGTCCGTTATAAAGTCGAGTCCCCGCAAGTTGACCGTACGGATCGTCGTCCAGTCCAACGTCAGCATGGACGAATACCGCCGGGCCGTGGAGGCTCTGCATCCGCACGCCTACATCATGGCGGAGATCTTGGACGCTTCGACGTGGGCGGCGGCGGATATCGGCTCCCTCCGCGACCTGGCCAACGACGCGGTCGAAACTCTGGGGGACGAAGTCGACCTCTGGGAAGTCGGCAACGAACTCAACGGATCGTGGCTCGGTCCCTCGCCCCAGGCGATAAACGCCAAGGCGGAAGCCGTTCGCAGCATCGTCGCTTCGCACGGAGGACGCACGGCGGTCACCCTCAACTACTGGGATGAGGACAAGGAATGCTACGAGAAGCCGTGGGAGAACCTCAACTCCTACGCCCGGTCGATGCCGGCCAGCCTGCGTCAGGTCGACTACCTGTTCCTGTCCGTCTATGAATTCTCGTGCAAGCCCGCACAGCATCCCAGCGCCCGGGATTTGGCCGGCGCGCTGAAGACCATGGGCAAGCTCTTCCCCCGGGCGAAGCTGGGAATCGGGGAAATCGCGGCCAACGGCCCCGACGACGAAGCTCCCGAATCCAGCCTCTCGGTCAAGAAGCGCATCGCCAAACGGTATTACGGCATGCACAAGAAACTGCAGTCGAAGGTCGGATCCCGCTATGTCGGCGGCTACTTCTGGTGGTTCTTCTACGAGGACGCCGTCCGCAACAACGGCCCCCTGTGGCCGACTCTGAAGTCTCTCGTCTCCAAGATCTGACTCGATTCCGGCCGATCTCCCGTTTGAGAGCTGTGCGCGGCTTTCAAACGGGGGATCGCTCTATGCTCGATCCGGCCGCAGGCGCTCCGCCCAGGGTGGGACTCCCTCCATCGGCGTTTCCTACATGATTGGGCTCCATCCTCGCAGGGCGTAATCCTCACACCGCCGGCACCGACCGACGGCTCGCCTGACCTCCGCCCCTCGCAGAGTGCGGATTCCGGCAGGCTGTGAGGTCGGCGCATTTTCGGGCGCCTCGTGTAATTCCTTTCCCGCGCTCCTCGATACCGGCTTGTGCGCATTTCCCGGGCGTGCACGGCGCGATAGGATCGCCATCGCCCATGCGCCACGCATGGGCGAGGCCAATCGCGCCGCCGCCCGGCGTTCCCGCCCAGCGGAACGCACAGGAGAACCAAGTGGAGGAACATTCATGATCGGCATCATCGGCATCGGATCCATGGGCGGCGCCATCGCCCGCGGGCTCATTGCGGCAGGCACCGCGCCCGGCGAGGTCGTCGTCTCCTCGGCGGACGTCCAGGCCGCAGCCCGCTTCGTGGAGGAAACCGGTGCGAAATTGGCGTATTCGAACGTCGATCTTCTCGAGCGGGCGGGCGAGGGCGCGATCGTCGTTCTCGCCGTCAAGCCCTACGCCGTCGGCGGCGTCCTCGATGAGATCCGCGAGGCGGCGGCTCGGCGCGGGTCCGTCATCGTCTCCGTCGCAGCCGGAACGCCCATCGAGTTCCTCGAATCGCACCTGGAGCCGGGCCAGCCGGTCGTGCGGACGATGCCGAACATGGCCGCGGCCGTCGGCGCCTCCGTCACCGCCTACGCATGCAACGCACCCGCTGCGCCGCGCGCGGACGACGTCGCAAGCGTGCTCGCCTCCATCGGCATCGCCGAGCCGATGGCCGAGCAGGACTTCTCAGCGTTCAGCGCCATCGCCGGGTGCTCGCCGGCCTTCACCTTCGGCTACATCGACGCCATGGCGAGGGCGGCCGTGAGGAACGGGCTGCCCAAGGCTGCCGCGACGCGCATCGCCGCCCAGGCCGTCTACGGCGCCGCGAAGCTCTTGCTCGCAAAGCTCGACGACGGGGCGAGCGCCGCCTCTCTCGCCGACGCCGTGCAGTCCCCCGGCGGAACGACCGTCGCGGGCGTGGTGGAACTGGAACAGGCCGGCTTCGGGGCCGCGGTGGTGCGGGGCGTCCAGGCGTCCATCGACCGCGACGGGGAACTGCTCGGGTGAGGCGCAGGCGGCTAACAGGAGGGGAACGCTGCAGCGGCTGCCCCCTCTCGCATTTTCGCAGTCGCCCGGTTCTCCGGTTCGGCGTCGTTCTGCAATTAGGCTGTTGACCGCCATTCTCGAATTCTCCGGCCCTCCAACATCTTGCGGCGCACCGTTGAGGCCGGCCCACCTTGATCTCAGGGCCCCGCTGGAATGCGTTCGCCGCCAGGGCCTGGCCCGGCCCTGCAACTAGGCGCATGAAATTCCCTCTGCAGCCGCGCTTGCCGACAACTAACTTAGAAACCTAAGATACTGGTTATGGACCTCGCCTACGAACTTCACGACCTCGTGCGAACCCTCGACCGGGAGGCGGAGCGCATGCTCCGCCCGTTGAACCTCACGTACAACAGGTACCTGGCTTTGGAGATCGTCGGCGAGCACCCGGGGGTCTCCGGCGCCCAGCTGGCGCGGGCGCTCGGCATAACCGAGGCGTCCTGCTCCGCCCTCGTCCGCCGTCTCATCGCCGACGGCCTCGCGGCGGACCTCGCGCAAAAGGGCGGCGGGAACGTGCGCCGACTCCACCTTACGGAAAACGGGGAGCTGCTGCGGGGAAAGGCGTCGCACGCGCTGGGCGGGCCCTTCGACGACGTCGTGCGAAGGCTCGGCTTCGACCCGCTTCGCCTCGCGCAGACCATTCGATCGATACACGACGAACTCAAAAACGGATAACTCAGGAACGGACCATGACAACGGCATTGTCTTCCCTCGCACTCATTCTCACGGCCGTTCGATTCGCCCTCTTCGTCCGCCTTCACACGGTCGAAAGCCCTTACAGCCCTGTTCGGCACGCGGTCAGCGACTACGCCGTCGGCCCCACGCGCAGGCTCGCAACGGCGACGACGTGGCTGACGTCCGCGACTTGGCTCGCCTTGGCCGGCGCCGCGCACGGCCTCCGCGGCTGGGACTACAGCGGCGCCGCGACCGTCCTTCTGCTTATTCTCGCTGCAATCTTCGCGATTTTCCCGGCGTTCCCGACGACGTTGGAGGGGCAGCGGCTCACGCCAATGGGCGCGGCGCACTACGCCCTTGCGATCGGATGGTTCGCGATCGCCTTCAGCCTGGCGGGAGACATTCGGCGGCTCATCGCGCCCGAAGGCGGCGTTGTGGCCGCGGCGGCCAACGGGCTCTACTGCGCGGCGCTCGTTTCTCTCGTCGCGCTGGTGTGCGCGATGCTCCCCCGCTTTCGCAGCAGGTGCTTCGGGCTTCCCGAGCGTGCCTACCTCGTTTCGATCGGCCTGTTCTACGCGGTCTTCGCTGCGACGATTCTGGCGACCGGCGGGAAGTTCTGAACAGGCAGACCGGCGTCGCCCCCTCGAGACTCGCGCGACGTGGCGAACAACGCGCGCCGGCAAGAGCCCTCACATGCGCCAAGTTCAACCGTTCATGGAAGAATAGAGCCTATGGCGAAATCGACAGACGAATTCAAGGCGGCCAATTTCGGGGGCGAGCTTCGCGAGCGCGTGGAGGTTCCCGGCAAGGCCAGCCTCGAGGGCCTCGAAAACCGCTGGGGAAAGCGCTGGCAAGAAGACGGCGCGTATGCCTTCGACCGCACTGCGACCCGCGAGGACGTCTACTCGATCGACACTCCCCCGCCCACGGTTTCCGGTTCCCTGCACGTGGGCCACGTCTTCTCCTACACCCACACCGACACGATGGCCCGCTACCAGCGCATGCGCGGCAAGTCGGTCTTCTACCCGATGGGCTGGGACGACAACGGCCTGCCCACCGAACGGCGCGTCCAGAACTACTACGGGGTGCGCTGCGACCCGTCGCTGCTCTACGACCCCGATTTCGTCCCTCCCCACGACGGCGGCGACGGCAAGTCGATCAAATACGCGGACCAAGTGCCGATCTCGCGGCGCAATTTCATCGAGCTGTGCTGGAAGCTGACCGAGGAGGATGAGGCGCAGTTCGAGGCGCTGTGGCGCTACCTCGGCCTGTCGGTGGACTGGAGTCAGCACTATCAGACGATCGGGGCGAAGGCTCAGAAGATCGCCCAGGCGGGGTTCCTGCGCAATCTCGAGCGCGACGAGGCCTATCAGGCCCAGGCCCCCGGTCTGTGGGATGTGACCTTCCAAACGGCCGTCGCCCAGGCGGAGCTCGAGGCCCGCGAATACCCCGGCGCCTACCATTCGCTGGCCTTCCACGGTCAGGGCGGCGACGTCGTCATCGAAACCACGCGCCCTGAGCTTCTTCCCGCCTGCGTCGCGCTCATCGCGCACCCCGACGACGAACGCTACAGCCGTCTCTTCGGCACAACGGTGACGTCGCCTATCTTCGACGTCGAACTCCCCGTCCTCGCCCACCCCGCCGCCGAGATGGACAAAGGCGCGGGAATCGCCATGTGCTGCACCTTCGGCGATCTGACCGACGTCGTGTGGTGGCGCGAACTGGGCCTGCCGATGCGTTCGGTGCTCGGCAAAGACGGCCGCATCGTCGCGCAGACGCCGGAGTGGATCGCCTCCGAACGGGGCGTCGCCGCCTACGAGGCGATGGCGGGCAAGACGGCTTTCTCAGCGAGGGAGGCGCTTGTGGAGGCGCTGACCAGCAGCGGCGAGATGCTCGGCGAGCCCAAGCCCACCTCCCGTATGGCGAACTTCTTCGAGAAGGGCGACAAACCCTTGGAGATCGTCACGTCGCGCCAGTGGTACATCCGCAACGGCGGACGCGACCACATCGAGGCCAACGGCAGGCAGCTGCGCGAGAACCTCATCGCGGCGGGGAACGAGCTCGCCTTCCACCCCGATTTCATGCACGTGCGCTACGACAATTGGGTCGGGGGCCTGAACACCGACTGGCTCATCTCCCGCCAGCGCTTCTTCGGCGTGCCGATCCCGCTGTGGTATCGGGTGCACGAGTCCGGCGAGGTCGATTACGACGACGTCATCGTGCCCGACGTCGAACGCCTGCCCGTCGACCCCTCCTCGGACGTCCCCGAGGGCTTCACCGAGGCTCAGCGCGGCGAGCCGGGCGGCTTCGTCGGCGAGATCGACATCATGGACACGTGGGCCACGTCCTCTCTCAGCCCCCAGATCGCGGGCGGATGGCTGACGGACGAGGACTTATTCTCGCGCGTCTACCCGATGGACGTGCGCCCGCAAGGCCAGGACATCATCCGCACGTGGCTGTTCTCCTCGATGGTGCGCGCCCACCTCGAATTCGGCGAGAACCCTTGGAGGCACGCCGCCATCTCCGGGTGGATCCTCGACCCCGACAGGAAGAAGATGTCCAAGTCGAAGGGCAACGTGGTCACTCCCCTGGCGCTGCTCGAAAAGCACGGCTCGGACGCTGTGCGCTATTGGGCGTCAAGCGCGCGGCTGGGAATGGACGCGACCTTCGACGAGCAGCAGATGAAGATCGGGCGCCGCCTGGCGATGAAGGTGCTCAACGCCTCGAAGTTCGCCCTGTCGATGGGCGGCGAGGGAGCGCCGGCGGATCTCGACGCCTCGGCTGTCACCGAGCCGGTGGACCGGGCGGTCCTGGCAGGGCTCGCCGACGTGGTCGACGAGGCCACCGCCTCCTTCGAGGCCTACGACCACACGCGGGCGTTGGAGCTCGCCGAATCCTACTTCTGGGCCTTCTGCGACGACTACCTCGAGCTGGTGAAGGACCGCGCGTACTCCGAGGACCCGACCGCCCGCTCGGCGAGGGCGGCGCTGAACATCGCCGTCGACGTCTTCCTGCGGCTCCTGGCGCCGTTCATCCCCTACGCCACGGAGGAGGTGTGGAGCTGGTACCGCACGGGCTCCGTCCACCGCACCGCCTGGCCCAGTTCGGAGCCTTTGCGCGCCGCAGCTGCCGGGGCGGATGCAGACATCCTGCGGGTCGCCGGCGAGGCGCTGACCGCTCTGCGGAAGGTGAAGTCGGAGAACAAGGTCTCCCAGCGCACCACCTACGCTTCCGTTTCGCTCGACGTCGCCGAGGCGGACCGCTCTAAGATCGACGCCGTCCACGCCGATCTGGTGCGAGCCGCGCACGTCCGCGGGGATCTCTCGCTCACCGCTGCCAAGCACGACGGGCCGGTGATCGTGGCCTCCTACGAGCTCAACCCACCCGAGCCGAAGAAACCCAGGTCGAAAAAGTAGAGGGCGAGCATATGCAGTGTGGGGTCGCAAACATCCCGCGGCCCCACACTTCTCCAGCCCTCGATTCTGCGGGTCGGCGGCCGCCGGCACACCCGATCGCCCCGTAAACGCGCACGATCGACAGGACGGATCCGATGATCTCGCCGTCAGCCCTGTGATTCCCCTCGTTCGCTTTGAGGAAGACGTCCAGTCCGATGGCGTACGTCGTCACGCTGAGGGCCATCAGAAGGATCGCCCACAGGAGGCACTTTTCGAAGCCGGGTGAAGCTTTCCCGCGTTTCTCATTGCCATTCTCCTATCGCAAAATGCGGAGCTAACGGCTTTCCATGGAAAACCCTATATAGGGATTCCACAGGATATAGCATACGATGCTGCTCGTCGGATTGTTATGCTTTTCGGATGATGAGAAATTATTTCAATTCAACGTTCGGTAAGGCCAGGAGAATTCTCGGCCTTACCGGCGCTTTCATGCTTCTCCCGTTTACTCTTCTCTTGCCGCTCCTCCCTGCGGGACTCGGTCTTGCTCTCACAGCGAACGTGAATGTACTCGGCGGCATAATTAAAAGGTCAGTATTCGAATATATAACATGGTTTATAATTTATTATTTATTTGTATTGTCATTTGATGATTTTACAACGCACATTCTATCAAATATTAGTATTAATAAATATCTATCTACTGTAATACAGTCAATTTTATCTTTTCTCATACTTTTATATATTTTTCATTTTCTTACGTTTACTTGGTTGGGCGCCTTGATACCAGTGGTATTCCATATTATATTTAGTCTCATTTTAAGAAAAGTCATCTCATTAAGTATTGAATAGTAATTATTGAATTACCATATCATTATGTACAGGCTACCGGCACGGCGATGCCCCCACCCGCATCACAGTATCCTGAGCGAGGCCCCATCCACACGCGCACATCGGCGAGATTCTACCGCTTCCGCATCATCCTCATGATGTCGCCCCGTCCACGCGCCCGCCGTTGAGACCTTCACCATACCCTTGGGATTCCGCGGAATTCCTCCCGCGGGCAGAGTGCGGGGCGTGCAGGGTTACGCTATCGTAGCTCTAGATCGTTCAGATCAGAGAGGACTTCATGAGCAACATCATCGAGAAAGACGGACGCCGGGCCTCCCACTGTCCCGGCAAGATCAAGGTCACGGATTCGATGAGCATCCCCTGGGTGATGCGAAATCACGCCATCGACCGCGCCGAGAAGGTCGTATTCGAACGCAAGTCCTCGATCAACACGTGGGTGCCTGTGACATGGCGCCAGTTCTACGCGGAGGTCCGCGAGCTGGCCCGCGGCTTGATCGCCATGGGCGTCCAGCCGAACGATCACATCGCCATCATGAGCCATTCGCGCTATGAGTTCGCCCTCTTCGACCAGGCCGTCTGGGCAGTCGGAGCACAGCTCATCCCCATCTACGAGACCGATTCGACACAGCAGGCCCGTTGGATCATCGACGACGCGCACTGCCGCATCGCCATCGCCGAAACCCGGCAACTTCATGACGTGCTCGCCCCCATCCTCAACGACGTCGAGCATTTCGAGACGATTCACGTGATCGAGGAAGACGCGGTCGACAAGATCTCCGCACTCGGGCAGCCCGAGTCCGATGAGGAGATCGACCGGCGCATCGACGCCACGACCGCCGACGACCTGGCGACCATCATCTACACGTCGGGGACGACGGGGCTCCCCAAAGGCGCTCGCCTGTCCCATCGCAATCTGCTCCACGTGGCGATCAACGGCCCGCTCGACGACGGCCTCTCGCACATCATCGGCGGGTACCAGCGCAGCCTCCTCGCCCTGCCGATGGCCCACGTCTTCGCCCGGTTCATCTGCATCATGTCGATGTACTCGGGAAACGTCACAGGCTTCGCCCCGGACGCGAAGAACCTCGTCACCGACATCCAAAGCTTCAAACCGACCTACATCCTCGCCGTGCCGCGCATCTTCGAGAAGATCTACAACGCGGCCGACGCGAAGGCGGGACGCGGCCTGAAGCTCAAGCTCTTCCGCCACTACGCCAAGGTCGCCATCAAGTACTCGCGGGCGCTCGACACTCCCGAAGGCCCCTCCCTCCAGCTGAGGGCCCAGCACAGGGCCGGCGACCGGCTGGTCTACTCGACGATCCGGAATCTGCTGGGCGGCGACCTCGCGAACTCCATCTCGGGCGGAGCGCCGTTGGGCGAGCGTCTGGGCCATTTCTTCCGAGGGATCGGCATCACCGTCCACGAAGGCTACGGCCTGACGGAGACCTCGGCTCCCACAACGGTCAACACCCCCGATTTCATTCGTATAGGTTCCGTGGGCCCGGCCTATCCCGGATGTTACGTCTCCATCGGCGAGGACGGCGAAATCCTGTGCAAGGGCGACCACGTCTTCCGCGAGTACAACAACAATCCTGGGGCCACCGCCGAAGCCTTCACAGAGGACGGATGGTTCCGCACCGGGGATCTGGGAAGGATCGACGACGACGGCTTCGTCTACATCACCGGCCGTAAGAAAGAGCTGATCGTGACGGCCGGCGGGAAGAACGTGGCCCCGGCGATCCTGGAAGACAGGCTGCGCGGGCATCCCCTCGTCTCCCAAGTGGTCGTAGTCGGCGACCAGAAGCCCTTCATCGGCGCCCTCGCCACCCTCGACTCCGAGATGCTCCCCGGATGGCTGCGCAACCACGGCCTGCCCGAGATGAGCGCGAAGGAAGCCGCCGAGAACCCACAGGTCCTCGCCGCGATCGACCGGGCGATCAAGCGTGCCAACGAAGCGGTCTCGCGAGCCGAGTCGATCCGCAAGTTCAGGATCCTTCCCATCGATTTCACCGTGGCCAACGGGTACATGACTCCGTCCATGAAACTCAAACGGGCCGCCGTCCTCCGGGACTTCGCGGACGACATTGAGAAGATCTACGCGACCGATTAGCCGCGGCGACAGCCTGGTGGAAGCACCGCCCCACTCGAAGCGACAGATCGGGGGAGAGCTTCGGAAGGCGATGTCCTTTCCGAGGCTCTCCCCCGACCCTTCAGAGCGAGCGACCGGCGTTGGCCGGCGGCGGCGCGGGAGCCGGCGATTGTCACGGCACCGGCGTGGGGTCTTCCCGCTGTTTCGGGATCCAGGGGTCTGCCTTGCCGCGCGGATCGTCCGGCATGCCGAGTTCGTTGATCGACCGGGACAGTTCCGTCAAGTTCTGGGGCAACTCATCGTAGGGGTTGTCCTGCACATCGGTCGTCACGAACAGCCATCCGGCATTGCGCTGACGCGAGAGCTTAATGATCTCGTTGTATTGTTTAGTGGAAGCGCCGTATACTGCGTGCATAATATGTTTCGAATTATTCGAATCATTTTCGAATTTCGAAGGATGCTTCGGATACTTGTGAATATAGTCAGAGGCTGAATTTTCCGCAGTAACGAATATATCAGCATGTCGAGTGATATTCTCATTGACTATCGGAGATCCGGGATTGGCTACCACTAATTTTTCTGGGTGGTATTTTTTCACATAACTGTAAAGAATGTGAAGGTATTCGCTGTCCTCTTGTGTTTTAGTGGCTATTTCGTCGAAGAAGAATCCACTCACGTTCTTTTCGCCGTAGAACTTGTAGTAAGACTCTATCTGGGCCTCAACGTCGGTGATAGATCGCTTTTGATAGTTCGTCCGGATGTAGCCGATGTTCTTGATACCAGCAGCTGAATTCTTCGAGATCTGCCGGACGTAGTCCGGATTGGCCGACTTCCCGGCGCCACTGGACGGATTGAATACAACATAGGGGATCGCTTTGCCGCCCAACTTCACCAGAGCGTCCCAGTAGCCGGCGCCACTGGACGCAGACGGGTACTTGTACGCGAAGAACAGCATGGACTGTTTCTTCAGCGACCCTGCCTCGTTCGACCCGGTGCCGGCATGGGACGCGGCCGGGCCGGTCGCGTCGGGGACGGCCGGCTTGGCCGCCTTCGCGTCATCTGCTCGGACTGCTGACAAACCGTGCTTTCCGTCCGCAGCCGCGGCGAAGCCGGGTACCGCACCGGCTATGCACAGGCCGCTCACTGCGGCGGCGCTGCACAGCTTGAAGGCCAAGCTCGTCCTGCCGCGCTGTTGTCTACTCATCGCACCTCACTATTTCCGATATTTGCCGAATCCGCGGGAAGGCCGTGAGACTGATATGCGTGCACGCCTCCCCGGCACACCGGCAGGCTACAACGAAGCGATGCGGCCCGCCGCCGGCGAATCGCCGGTCTTCCGACCCCTTGTGCGGGTAGCCGATGCCTTGTATCCTGACTCGGCCTGCGGGCCGCCAGCCGCTCGCCGTGCGGTCGACGAACGGGCGCCGCTCGCCCGGACTCGACGGGCGCCGCAGAGCACGTACGATCGCCCCTAACCCGATTCTGCGGAGATCTCCTCGTGATGCCGGATGACCTCGGCGAGGACGAAGCGCAGGAACTTCTCGGCGAAGACGGGGTCCAGCCCGGCCTCCACCGCCAGAGCGCGCATGCGTTCGAGCTGCTCGGCCTCGCGCACCGGGTCCGCGGGAGGCATGCTGTGCCGCGACTTCAATTCGCCGACCTGTTTCGTGCATCGGAAGCGTTCGGCCAGCATGTGGATGACCGCGGCGTCTAAATTGTCGATCGTACGGCGGTATGCCGCCAACCTGGCCTGGGCGTCTTCGTCCATAGCTCTCCCATCGTCACCGGCAGCCCGGATCGCGACGGCTCACCGCGACGCGGCTGCGTTATGCGCTCTTGCCGCTCGCCTTCTTCAGTACGAGCTTCGGCGCCGCCTTTCCGGTGACGGTCGCCGTATCGAACACGATACTCTCGACGTCTTCGCGAGAGGGGACGTCGAACATCGCCTCTTGAAGGAGGCTTTCCATGATCGATCGCAGACCGCGAGCCCCGGTTCCGCGTGACAGGGCTTCGCGCGCTATCTCGCGCAGCGCCTCGTCTTCGATCTGCAGCCTGACGCCGTCGAGGTCGAACATCCGCTGATACTGGCGGACGAGGGCGCTCTTGGGCTCGGTGAGGATCCGCACGAGGTCGTCCTCGGTGAGGTCCTCAGTGGCCGCGACGACGGGCAGGCGGCCGACGAGTTCGGGTATGAGCCCGAACTTGTGAAGGTCGTCGGGGGTGACTTCGGCCAGGATGTCGCTTCCGTGATCGGCGTCGTGCAACTGGGATCCGAAGCCGATGCCGCGCCGGCCGGCTCGGGAGGAGACGATCTCCTCCATCCCCGCGAATGCGCCTGCGCAGATGAACAGGACGTTCTTCGTGTCCAGCTGGAGGTATTCCTGCTGAGGATGCTTCCGGCCTCCCTGGGGCGGGACGGAGGCGACGGTCCCCTCGATGATCTTCAGGAGGGCCTGCTGAACGCCTTCGCCGGAGACGTCCCGGGTGATCGATGGATTCTCGGATTTGCGTGAGATCTTGTCGATTTCGTCGATGTAGATGATCCCGATCTCCGCGCGCTTGATGTCGTCGTCGGCAGCCTGGATGAGCTTGAGGAGGATGTTCTCGACGTCCTCGCCCACGTATCCCGCCTCGGTCAAGGCCGTGGCGTCGGCGATCGCGAAGGGGACGTCGAGCATCCGCGCCAACGACTGCGCCAGATACGTCTTGCCCGTTCCGGTGGGGCCCAGAAGGAGGATGTTCGCCTTGCCGATCTCCACTTCCTCGGCGTCTTTGCGCTTGGGCCCGGCCTGGGCGCGGACGCGCTTGTAATGGTTGTACACCGCCACCGCGAGGGTTCGCTTCGCCGCGTCCTGACCCACCACGTATTCGTTGAGGAAATCGTATATTTCGCGGGGTTTGGGCAGGGCGTCGAGCGAGAAATCCGATTCGTCCTGAGCCAGCTCCTCCGCGATGATGTCGTTGCACAGGTCGACGCATTCATTGCAGATGTATACGCCCGAGCCGGTGATGAGCTTTCTGACCTGCCGCTGGCTCTTCTGGCAGAATGAGCATTTCAGTGTGTCCGCGGCATCCGCCGTGCGCGCCATCGATTCTCCTCACGTCGTGGTGATTTTCCCCGCCACTGGAACAACGTCATCATGCCACTTATATGAGACGTCGTCATCTTTCCACGCTGATCCAGCCTATGACCTCAACCGGGTATGTTTCCCCCGACGGCGCCGGATTCCCCGGAGTCGTGCGCCGCCGGGCTCCTCGCCCCGACGGCGCACAACCGCCGTTTTCCGCATGAAACCGGGGCTTGGAAGCCCTCAATCGCCGAACTCAGGCGGGAGACGTCGACTTGCGCGAACTCAGAACCTGGTCGACGAGGCCGTATTCCTTGGCGGCCTCCGCTGTGAGAATCTTGTCACGTTGGATGTCGTTCTTGATCTCGTCTGCGGACTTTCCGGTGTGCAACGCCAGCGTGGTGCACAGCCAGTCGTTCATGCGCTCGAGTTCGTCCGCGACGATTGCGATGTCCGACGCCTGGCCGTGCATTCCCTCCATGGCGGGCTCGTGGATGAGGACGCGCGCATTGGGGAGGGCGAGTCGGCGGCCCGCCGAGCCCGCGGCGAGAAGCACGGCTGCGGCGGAAGCGGCCTGGCCGAGGCACACGGTCTGGATCTGCGGCTTGATGTATTGCATCGTGTCGTAGATCGCCGTCAACGCGGTGAAGGATCCGCCCGGGGAGTTGATGTACATGGTGATGGGCGAATCCGGGTCCTGGGACTCCAGGACGAGGAGCTGGGCCATGACGTCGTCGGCCGAGGCGTCGTCCACCTGCACGCCGAGGAAGATGATGCGGTCCTCGAAGAGCTTGGCGTAGGGGTCCTGCCGCTTGTACCCGTAGGGGGTGCGCTCCTCGAAGTTGGGGAGGATGTACCGCGCCGAGGGCATCGGCCTGGCGGCGCCGCCGAACTGGTTCGCGGCCGCAGCCGCGCCGGCGTTGAAATCGGTGCTCATCTTCATTCCTCCGTAGTCCCGCCGATGGCCTGGGCGCTGGCGACGATGTGGTCGACGAAGCCGTACTCGAGGGCCTCGCGAGCCGTGAACCAGTGGTCGCGGTCGGAATCGGCGATGATCTGCTCGGGCGACTTGCCCGTATTGGCCGCGGTGATCTCCGCCAGCTCCTGCTTCATCTGCAGGATCAGGTCGGCGTTGATGCGGATCTCGGTCGCCGTGCCTCCCGCGCCGCCGAGCGGCTGATGCAGCAGGACCCTGGTGTGGGGGGTGACGTAGCGCTTCCCCTTCGCCCCCGACGTCAAGAGGAACTGCCCCATGGAGGCGGCCATCCCCATGCCGACGGTCACGACGTCGGGTTGGATGAACTGCATCGTGTCGTAGATCGCCATGCCCGCCGTGACCGAGCCGCCGGGCGAGTTGATGTACAGGTAGATGTCCTTCTCAGGATCCTCAGCGGCCAGCAGCAGCAGCTGAGCGCAGATGACGTTCGCGTTCTCATCGCGCACCTCGTCGCCGAGCCAGATGATGCGCTCCTTCAGGAGGCGGTTGTAGACCGCGTCTCCCAGCCCAGGGCCTTGCTGGGCCTCGCCTTGCGTTGTGGGCGTTGTGCTCACGCTCTGTCCTTCCCATCCGGGCCTGACCCGGTCATTGCTAGGCGGAGCACCTCGCGCTGCGTCGCGGGCTCCGTTGACGTTCACTAGACCTTAACGCGCCCCGTCCCCGCGAACGCCGCTCCGGCCCGTCTTTTCGCTGACGGCGCATGGTCGCCAGGCACCGCAGAAGCCGGGCTCCCACCCGGCGGACACGGCGAGCCGGGCCCGCGGCGCCTGCCTCAACCCCTCCGAGCTGCAGGTCCTCTAGCCTTCGAGCCTCTCGAGAAGGGTCTTGCGGTTCTTGCCCTTCTTCTCGGCGTCGATCACCCGGGCCTTCTCCTCCTCGCTCACATTCGCGACGTAGGCCAGGACGTCGTCGACCTTCGCGGAAGCCGGGTCGAAGGGGCCGGCTTCGCCGCCGACGGGGGATGTCCACGTGGACGTCTCGAGTTCGAGGCCGGCATCGGCGTGAGCGGAGAAGTCCGGAACCGTCTCTCCTTCGGGGGCCTTGCCGATCACCTCGGCGACGTCGACGGGGTTGCCGTCCGAATCCACGGTTTCGACCAGTCGCAGATAGGACAGGAGAGCCTTGCCCCTGGCCAGTTCGGCCGCGAAGGCCCCGAACTGGTTCGCCTGAGCCGCCGCCTGGATGAACTGGTTGGGCTCCATCCCGTAGGCCTTCGCCTGCTCGACGAGGAAGTTGAAGAGCTCGTTCTGCTCCACGTTGACGTTGAAGCGTTCCGAGAGGACGTCCAGGAGAAGCTGGTCGCGCATGAGCCGCTTTGTCTCCTCGCGGGCCTCGGCGGCGTGCGGGTCGTCCGCTTCCTTGCCCTCCTGTTCGAGGTGCCGGGCGACCTCCTCCTCCACGGCGGTCTCGGGGAGCGGGAAGTCGACTGCCTCGCGAAGCTCCTGGAGGAGCAGGTCGCGTGCGGCGTACACCTGGGCGCTCGCCTTGTCCTTGGCCAGTTGGCCTCGCAGATCCGCGCGCAGCTCGTCGACCGTGTCGAACTCGGAGGCGAGCTGGGCGAAGTCGTCGTCGGCTTCGGGGAGCTCGGACTCCTTGACGTTCCCGACCGTGACGGTGACGTCGGCCGCCTCGCCGGCGTGGTCCCCGCCCGCGAGAGTCGTGGAGAAGGTGACCGTCTCCCCCGCCTTCCGGCCGGTCAAGGCGTCGTCGAGGCCCTCGAGCATGGTGCCCGAGCCGATGCGATAGGAGATGCCCGACACTGCGTCGACTTCCTCGCCGTCGATTCTCGCGGTGAGGTCGATCGTCGCGTAGTCGCCGTCCTGGGCGGCGCGCTCGACCTCCTTGAGCGAGCCGAAGCGTTCGCGCAGGGCGGTGAGCCGGGCGTCGACGTCCTCGTCGGAGACCTCGAACCGGTCGACCGTGACCGAGATCGTCGAGGGATCCGGTATGGCGATCTCGGGGCGGACGTCGACTGTCACGACGAAGACGAGGTCGGAGGTGTCGTCCTTCTCAGCGGGAACCTGTGTGACCTCTACCGCTGGCCGGGACATGGGGTGCAACTCGTTCGCGCTGACGGCTTGAGCGTAGTAGCCGTCCAGGTTGCCGTTGAGCGCCTCCTCGACGATGGCGCCGCGGCCGAATCGAGCTTCGATGACGCGGGCCGGGATGTGACCGCGGCGGAATCCCGGAATGTTGACCTGCTTGCCGATGTCTTTGGCGGCGTTGTCGATCGCGGGCTTGAACTCCTCGAACGGCACCTCAACGGTCAGCTTGACCTTGGTGGGCTCGAGGGTCTCGACGGAGCTCTTCACTGGGGTTTCTCGCTTAGCTATCAGGGGGCGGACAGTCCGCCCGTGTTCGTTCCGGCACCGGTGCACTCGTGAGAGGAACAGCCCGGCATGTGACAGCGCACGCAAGATGCGCGCATACCGGATAAGTCTACGACACCGCGTCGGGTGTCGCGATTCCGCAGCCGCACAGCCGGATCCGCCGCCCTTCCGCAACAGCGGGGCGTCGGCGGGAGAGGGCGCCGACGGGAGGCGGGAGAGGGCGAGCGCCCGGTCATGATGGCCCCGGGGGAGCGCTGAAGCTACGATTTCCTTTGACAGCACAGCCGATGCGGCGTGCTGCACGGTCTGTCGAGACCGGTCGCCTCTGTCCACACGTGGAGGATCGTGAAATATGTCCAATTACGGCAACGCCTTCGACCAGAGAGGCGACGGCTTCTACAGCCAACGCCCCACCGGCCCCGGCTACTCCTATCCCGGTTGGAACTCTCAACCCGGATGGAATCAGCAGAGCGCTCCCCCGCCGGGAATGCCGCCGTACCCCGATCAGCCTTGGCAAGGCTACGGCCAACCCGCCTACGGAGGCCAGTACTACAACAACTGGCCGCCGTACGGGGGCGCCGTAAGCCCGAAGAGCAGGATCGCGGCGGCGCTTCTCGCCTGGTTCCTCGGATTCCTCGGCATTCACCGATTCTACGTTGGGAAGGTCGGCACCGGCATGCTGTGGCTCTTCACCTTCGGGCTCTTCGGTATCGGAGTGCTAGTGGACTTCATCATGATCGTCTCCGGCTCGTTCACCGACGTCGACGGTCTTCCGGTCAAGATATGGGATGCGTAGTCAAGCGTGCGCCCAACCGGTGTGAAGGCGGTGCGCCGCAGGGTCGGATTCGCCTATCATTGGCGGGCACGGGGTATGGCGCAGTTGGTAGCGCGCCCGCTTTGGGAGCGGGAGGCCGTGGGTTCAAGTCCCGCTACCCCGACTGCGGCCCGTGAGGCGTCCACGCCGTCCTGCGTCCGGCGTTCGTCCGCGGACGACAAATGCCCTGCTTCCCCGCGGACCGGGTCATCGGCGTGCGCACGCGGGCCCGCACCTGCTATCCTCTTCAGGCACGCGAGTGTAGCTCAATGGTAGAGCCTCTGCCTTCCAAGCAGATTACGCGGGTTCGATTCCCGTCACTCGCTCCACCGTCTCTTCCAGCGACCGGAGAGCGCTCCTCCCGCCGCGCCGATGCTCAACCGGGCCGGAGAAGCTCGCCGGATCGGGCCGGAAGGCCGCCGCTTCGGCAGCCCCGCACCGCGGGGAAACCTACTCAATCGGTTCGCTGAACGCCTGGATCGTGATGTCGGCCATCTCGGGGAAGGCCCTCTTCTTCCTCTCAGCCCCTTTGGGGAGAACGGCTTCATCGAACACGGAATCGAGGAAGAAAACGACCAGCATATCGGCGATCCGCTCCAGTTCGATCGTCGGACGCCTTCCCAATTGCCCGAGCACGGATCCAACGATCTCGGCGATCTCGCGCTTCAGCCAGACGAGGTCGTCCTCGACGTCGAGAGGGGATTCGGGATTGCGGATCCGGTGAAGCGCCAATTCCGAACTCAAAATGTACAGCGTGCGTCCATGGGGCTGAAGTGTGTCGATGATCTCCACGAGCGTGCAGACGTCCGCAGGTCCTTTCGTGGCCGCTATGGCTTCGCGCAGCTCCCTCAACACGCATACCGTTCGGTAGAGAAGCGCCTCCTGCAGCAATTCCGCCAGTGACGAGTAATTCGAGTAGAAGGCGCCCCGGGTGAACCCAGCAGTCGCGACGACGTCGTCGATCCTCGCCCCCGCCAAGCCCTTCCTCTCGAACACTTCGACGGCGGCGTCGAGCAGACGCTGCCGGGTGTTCTCACGTTTTCGCAAAGGCCTGTGAGTCACACGCACCCAGCTCCTCTCTCATCCTGCCGCGAGGATACACGCCTTCCTCGTCGGCTCGCTGCCCGCCCAGACCGGGCCGACCACGCCGGCGGCCCGTCCGACTTTCGATACAAGAATATATCGCGTACAGTTCCGTATCGAAATCGAGTTCATGCGAAAGGACAGTCAAGTGTCGTCGATACTTCAGCGCGTGGGAGGATGGACCGCCTCCCATGCCAAGCGCGTCTTGGCGGGGTGGCTCCTGCTCATGATCGCCCTGGGCGGGATCGTCGCCGCCACGGGGATGAATCTGGCAACCACGTACAAGGTCACCGGGACGGAGTCCATGGAGGGACTGGCCGTCATGGCCAAGCGTCTCCCCCAGGCGGCCGGCGCCAGCGAGCAGGTGCTCTTCTCCACCGGCGGGGACATCGAGGGCCAGCGCACCGCGATCGAGTCCTTCATCGGGAAGGCCCGGAAGATCGAGGGCGTGTCCACCGTCACCGACCCGTTCGCGCAGCAGACGCGCACCGTCTCCCGCGACGGCCACCACGCCCTCGTCCTCGTGCAGACGGACTCGTCCGTCGGGGAGGCCGCCGGAGAGCCCGGCCCCAAGGCCAAGGCCGTCTCGAAAGAGCTCACGCAGCTGGCCAGCGCCACGCAGAAGAGCAGTCCCGATCTCACCGTCCAACGCGGGGCCAACATCGGCAATTCGACGTCGATCGGCATGTCGGCGACAGAGCTGCTCGGCCTGGTCATCGCAGCCATCGTACTGATCGTCACCCTGGGATCGGTGGTGGCCGCCGGAGCTCCCCTCCTGACCGCCGCTACCGGCGTCGCCATCGGAATGCTCGGCATGCTCGTGGCCGCCGACTTCATCGACATCAATTCGAGTACGCCCGTCCTGGCGGTGATGATCGGACTGGCGGTCGGCATCGACTACGCGCTCTTCATCATCTCCCGCGCCCGAGAGTATCTGGCCGAGGGAGTCAGACCGAAGGAAGCCGCCGCCCGCGCCAACGCCACAGCGGGCTCGGCCGTGCTCTTCGCGGGCGGGACCGTGATCGTCGCCCTGTGCGGGCTGGCGGTGGCCAGGATACCCTTCCTGACGGTCATGGGACTGTCCGCTGCCGCCATGGTCGCCGTGGCCGTCCTCGTCGCGGTCACCGCGGTGCCCGCGATGCTCGGTCTGCTCGGCGAACGCCTGGCGCCCGCGAAGAAGAAGACCCGGAAAAGCCGCGCACGCGGCTGGGTCCACTTCGTCACGCGGGTGCCCGCGCTGACGTTCCTCGGCGTCGTCGCGATCATCGGCTTCCTGGCCGTGCCGCTCGACCAGGTCCGCCTGGCCCTGCCCACCAACGGCAACGAGCCCGTGGGCACCGTGCAGCGCGATACCTACGACGCCATCTCCCGCGCCTACGGACAGGGGTACAACTCGCCGATCGTCGTGGTGGCCGACATCAAGAAGTCCGGGAACCCCCTCGTCCAAGTGATGGAGGCGGCGGGGGCCGTCGGCAAGCTCGACGGCGTCGACAAGGTCTCGCTGGCCACTCCGAGCCCCGACGGAAGCTTCGCCTTCATCCAGATCATCCCGAAGAAAGGCCAGGCCGACCCCGCCACGACCAAGCTGGTCAAGGAGATCCGGGACGCCGCGCCCGGGCTCGAAAAGCGGTTCGGCTTGGAGAACGTCATGGTGACGGGCCACACGGCGGTCGCCATCGACATCGCGGCCAAGCTCTCCTCGGCCATCCTCCCCTTCGGGATCGTCGTGATAGGGCTGTCCGTCGTCCTTCTGCTCATCGTCTTCCGATCGGTGGCCATCCCGATCATCGCGAGCCTGGGCTACCTCCTGTCGCTCGCGGCGGGGATGGGCGCCGTGGGAGCCGTCTTCGGATGGGGTTGGGCGGCCGACCTCCTCAACGTGTCGAAGGTCGGGGCCGTCATCTCCTTCCTGCCGGTGATCGTCATGGGCGTGCTCTTCGGCCTGGCCATGGACTACCAGGTCTTCCTGGTTTCGCGCATGCGCGAAGTCTGGCTGCGCACGGGTCACGCCAAACGCGCCGTCCGAGAGGGCTTCGAGAGCTCGGCGAAGGTCGTCACGGCCGCGGCCGTCATCATGATCGGCGTCTTCGCCGCCTTCATCCCCCACGGCATCCCGGCCGTCAAACCGATCGCACTCGCTCTGACCGTCGGCGTGGCCGTCGACGCCTTCCTCGTGCGCATGACGCTCATCCCCGCCGTCATGGCCATGCTGGGCCGCAAAGCCTGGTGGATTCCACGGTGGCTGGACCGGATCCTCCCCAGCATCGACGTCGAAGGCGAGACCGGCCCCGATGCGCGGGCCCGAGAGGGCCAGGACGCGCAACGGCCCGAAGGCGGCGGTTCCGAGTCCGCTCCGGCCGTCGCGTCCGGCGTGGACGGCCGGGACGCGGGCGACTAGTCCCGAACCGCCCTGTCCGCCCCGAGGACGGCCGCGAACCCCATGAGGCCGTTGGGCTCGTAGGGGCAGGCGAACAAGCCGCAGTCGATGGCCTTGTCGGTCAGGAAGTCCGGTGAGCGTCCGGCTTCGGGGTGCTTGAGGTCCCAGGCGAGGAGAGCGGCCATGAGAGCCGCGGACGCGTTCGCGGGCAGGGCGGGCATCCCCAGCCGGGCCAGCCCGCCGTATGCGGCGCGCAGGACGCGCGCGTCCAAGACGGATCGGGTCATCGACATCGGGCCGATGTTGTAGGAGACCGTTCGCCCCGTCTCCCGTTCCACGGTGGCCCGCCACCGTCCGATGCGCTTGGCGACCGCGTAGTTCGGCCCCTGCACGTCGATGAGGCCCTGATAGACGCCGCCTCGCCGCGAGGGATGGATCCTGCGGACCCTGGCGTAGGCGCTCAGCGCCCGCGCGGCGCCGCCCTTGCCGAAGTCCCGGCGGACGGGGACGTCCAGGGCGTACGCGTCGGAGGGGCTGCCGTACCACGCCAGGGCCGTCTCCGGGCGGGCCTGGCAGACCAGCCGCTCGAGGACGTCCGCTCCGGCCTCGGCGAGAAGGAACCGCGCCCCCGGAGCGTAGAGCGTGTCGACGATGGCGACCCGGCCAGGCAGGCTCGCGATCCATCCCGCACTCGTCTCGGGGTCCGCGGCGACGTCCAGTGGTTGAGGTGGAAGGTGGAGACGGCCCGCACTCTGCGGGGCCCGCCTGGCCAACTCGGGCAGAGGAGAGCGCGCGACGGCGGCGACGTCGGCTCCCCATGCCAGAAGGTGGGCCGCGGGGGACAGTTCCGCCCCCGCGCCCAGACAGGCGAACGTCCATCCGGACAGGTCGAGGTGGCTCGGGTCGGCGACGACATCGGCGATCGCGTCGACGGCTCCGGGCCGTATCCGCCCGTCCTCCTGCCAGCGGCGCAGTTCGGCTACGAGTTCGTCTCCGGCGAGGTCGCGGCCGCCGATCGGCACCCGCAGCTCGCGGACTGCCCGACCCGTCCCGTCGATCACGTCCCCGCGCTGCGCCGGTGTGACGATGCGCGCCTCGCAGGCGCGCCGGCCGTCGGCGAACCGCAGATTCTCGTGAAGGAAGGCGAGCCCGTCGCAGGCCCCGGAGGAGCCGCGGCCGGGAGCGTCCCACGCGCTCAATTCGGCCATGGCCGTTCGGTACATGCGGCGCCACGGTTTCGCATCCTCGATGACCGCGCGGGCCCTCGGGTGCCTGACGGCCGCGGCCGCGGCCATCCCTCTGCCCAGGAAAGTCGAGCTGGGGCGGCCGTCGTCGCGCGGCAGGACGAGCCCCCGCTCCGAGCCGCGGCCGTCCGGCACGCCGGTGAGCCTGGCGTGCACGAGATCGCGTCCGCTGTCCCGATCGACGACGGCGAAATCCTCCGCCCCAAGTCGGACGAGTTCGCAATGGGCGGGCAAAAGCGCAGGAGCGCGGAAGTGCGTGCCGCCCGAACAGGGCGCCGCTCCGTCGAGCCCGGCCTCGTGGGCCATCCAGGCGTCGACGGCGGCCCCGTGGAGCACCGCCTTGCGGTAGCCGAAGGCCTTGGCGGCGAGCGACGACGTGTGGATGGGATTGGCGTCGCCTGTGATCCGCGCCCATCGCCGCGAATCGGCCACCCGGAAGACCCTAGAGGACACGGCGGCGTTCTGCCCGATGTCCAGGCGTCCCGACGCATTGGTTCCGTAGGCCCGGCGGTGGTCGAGAACCTCGATCTGAGGAGTCCGCCCTACCTCGTAGGCCTCTCCCCCGGCCTTCCTGGCGACGTACTCGGTCACCTCCCGGTAGACCGGGCGGTCTGCGCATCGGATCCTTGCGCGGACGAACAGACTCGTCGACGAGGAATCGCGGACGATCGAGGCGAGCTGGACGTCCACTGTCACCGCCGAGCCGATCGCCACCGGCTCGGCGAGCTCCCACCGCTGATCGGACACGACGAGCCCCGCAACGGGGACGGGAACGGCCGGATCGGAGAGCAAGTCGACCGTCGGTTCGAAGCACAGCGCATGCAGAAGGGCGGCAGGCGCGCAGTCACCCGGAGCGTCTCCCAGGAACGAGGCGAGAGCGGCCGCCCCGCTGGCCGCCGCAGTCGTCCGCTTCGAACGCTCCGGCAGCGGCGCGTCGGGTGGAGCGGGAGCGGGGCGGAAAGCCCTCTTCGTCGACACGGCAAGGATTCCGGCAAGCTTCGTCAGGCGCACGGGGTACCTCCTATTCACTACGAGGCACCAGGTTATCGCGCCCATTCGCCGATGAAGGGGAGACAGGCGTGCGCGCCGCTCGAACGTCGGCGAGGGACCGCTTCACCGCCGACGGAGCCTACGGTGGAAGGCGGTGCGCCAACCGAGCGGGGCGACGAAGGCGCGTGCGAGGCCGTGGCCCGGAGCAGGGGGCGGATCGGCGGAACACTGAAAGAGCAAGCAAAGGGGAAGGCCCCGGAGGCCCGGGTCCTTCCCCGCGAAGATCTCCGATCAGTCGGAGATGAGTCCGGCTTTGTAGGCTTTCACGAGCCTACGGGGAATGCGCACGTCGCGGCCCTGAACGCGGACGGTCTGAAGCTCGGTGAGCTGTGCCTTCCACTGGGAACGGCGAGAGCGCGTATTGCTGCGGGACATCTTCCGTTTGGGTACTGCCATTGCTACCGCTCCTCTCGATACTGGGCCGCCATGGCGACTCAATGGACATCGCGCGGACGATCGCCCACACACAGGGAAAAAGACTACCCGACGGAAGCCACCGCCGTCATTCCGGAAGCCGTTCGGACGCCCGGATCACCAGGAGGACTTAGTCACACCCGGGAGTTCGCCGTCATTGGCCATCTGGCGCAGACGCACGCGAGATAGGCCGAATTTACGAAGATAGCCGCGAGGGCGTCCGTCCTCGGCGTCGCGGTTGCGAAGGCGCACGGGCGAGGCGTCCCGCGGCAGTTTATGGAGTTGAGCCATGGCGGCGTCTCGCTCGGCCTGCGTGAGGTTGACGTCCACGGACGCTTTCTTCAGCTTCGCCCGGCGTTCTGCGTACCGGGCGACGACGGCCTCTCGCTGTCTGTTGCGGGCGATCTTCGACTTCTTGGCCATGTGATTCTTTCTAACTTCGATTGGCGGTTCGATGGAAAATTCTATGGGCACGGTCCGCGCGGAGTCAATGCCTCGCGACCCGGGACGGCACGGCCGCCGCTCGTCCCGCCCGACGGAAGCCGGAGGTCGCAGGGATCCTACAGGCGGGATCCCATGGATGGATAATGGTGCATGTGAGCGACCTTCTCCTGCCCGCCGGCGCCCTCCTCACCCATGAGCTCGAGATCAGGCGATCCCGATTCCTCGCCCTGGTCGCCAGAGCCGGGAGCCCCGAGGAGGCCCGCGAGGTCATCTCGGCACGGCGTTCGGCCATGCCCGACGCCAGGCATCACTGCGCGGCGTTCATCGTCTCGACGCCCGGGGCGCTTCCCGTCTCCCACTCCTCCGACGACGGCGAACCCTCCGGAACGGCCGGGCGTCCGATGCTCGACGTCCTGGCGGGAACGGGGATCGTCGACGTCGTAGCCGTCGTCACGAGGTATTTCGGCGGCACGCTCCTGGGCACCGGCGGGCTCGTCCGAGCCTACTCCGACGCAGTGCGCGAATGCCTCGAAGACGCGCTTCTTGTGACCCGGGAGCGCCTACCGGTGTGGAATGCGCTCCTCCCGCACGCCGACGCGGGGCGCTACCTGGCCGAACTGAGCGCAGCGGGCTTCGCGGCCGAGCCCGACTACCGGGCCGAAGGCGTGCGGGTGACCGTCGTCTGCGACGAAGGCGAGCGCCTGTCGTCCCTCGTTTCCCGGCTCTCGTCCGGGTCCGTAGGCGTCCTGGAGGGCGGCACGCGACTGGTCGAGCGGCCCGCAGGCCGAGTCCGCGCGGGCCGTGCCGTCATCGGCTGATCCGGTCGGCTTTCCCCTGTCGGGCTCAGGGAGCGCGGTCCGCCTCCGTCCCCGATTCGCCGAGGGCGACCGCAATGCGGATCCGCTGGACAGAGCTCGCGGAAGTGTGCGAACGTTTTCCTTGCCGAGAGGGTCACGCAACGGCGAATCCGCAATGCGACACGGAGAAAGGACGAGGAGATGGCCAACACCGCTGACACGCCCCTCTCCTGTGCTCCCTGTCGTCTGTGTCTCTAGAGCGTCGGGCTTTCGTGGTGCGCACGGCGCACGCTCTCGACGCTCGTCCATCCATCGCGCGGCGCCCGTCGCGCCTCGGATTAACGCTTCCACATTCAACCGTTCACAGGAGAGACACATGTCCAAAATCTACGCCGATGCCACCGAGCTCGTTGGGAGAACCCCGCTCGTCCGCATCAACCGCCTAGCCGAGGGAGCGAAGGCCGTCGTGCTGGCCAAGCTCGAATTCTACAACCCCGCCAATTCCGTCAAGGACCGCATAGCCGTCGCGATCATCGACGCCGCGGTGGCCTCCGGCCGGCTGCCCGCCGGCGGAACGATCGTCGAGGCGACCTCCGGCAACACCGGCATCGGATTGGCCTGGGTGGGCGCCGCGCGCGGCTACAAGGTCATCCTGACCATGCCTTCGTCCATGTCGAGGGAACGGCGTGCGCTTCTGCGCGCCTTCGGCGCCGAGCTCATCCTGACCGAACCCGCCCAGGGCATGCGCGGCGCCGTGGAGAGGGCCGAGGAGATCGTCGCTCAGACTCCCGGCGCGATTCTCGCCTCCCAGTTCGCCAACCCCGCCAACCCCGCCGTTCACGAGCGCACGACGGGCGAGGAGATCTGGCAGGACACGGAGGGCGACGTCGACTACCTCGTCTCAGGCGTCGGCACCGGCGGGACGATCACGGGCACCGGCAGCGCGCTGCGCCGCCACAAGCCCGGCGTCAAGCTCGTCGCCGTCGAACCGGCGGAGTCGCCGCTGCTCTCCGAGGGCACTGCGGGTCCGCACAAGATCCAAGGCCTCGGCGCCAATTTCGTCCCCGATGTCCTCGATACCGATCTGTACGACGAAGTCATCGCCGTCCCCTCCGAGACGGCCATCGCCACAGCTCGACGAGCCGCCACCGAGGAGGGACTGCTCGTCGGCATTTCCTCGGGCGCGGCCCTCGCAGCCGCCGTCGAGGTCGCGCAACGCCCCGAGGCCGAGGGGAAGACGATCGTTGCGATCGTTCCCGACTTCGGCGAGCGCTATCTGTCGACTCCGCTGTTCGCAGGACTCGTCGACTGATCCGCTTCGCCGCTCCGAGCCGAGGCGGGCCTGCGTCCGCTTGTCCGCCCCGGCTCGGCAGACGATGGGGAGGCGGCCTCGCGGACTATAGTCGGTACACGTCACGTCCGCATGCGGGCCCGACCCTCCGGTTCGGACCCGCCGGGCTCAGGTTAGGCGAAAAGAGGATCATCGATGGCACTTCGGCTGCCGCACTTCATTGAGCGCGCTCGCGAAGACGTTCGCGCCGCCCGCGAACACGACCCGGCGGTCAGGTCGGCCCTCGAGGTCGTTCTGTGCTACCCGGGCATCCACGCGGTGTGGGGCCACCGCCTCGCTCACGCGATGTGGAAGCGCTCGCCCAGGCTGCGGCTTCCAGCCCGGTTCGTCTCCCAAGCGGTGCGGGCGGTCACGGGGATCGAAATCCATCCCGGGGCGACCATCGGGCGGCGGTTCTTCATCGACCACGGCATGGGCGTGGTCATCGGCGAAACGGCGGAGGTCGGCGACGACTGCATGCTCTATCACGGCGTCACACTGGGTGGGACGTCGTTGGAGGCCACGAAACGCCATCCGACGCTCGGCGACGGAGTCGTCGTAGGCGCCGGCGCGAAGATCCTCGGGCCGATCACCCTCGGCGAGGGCGCACACGTAGGCGCGAACGCGGTCGTTGTCAAGGACGTCCCCGCCAATACCACGGCGGTGGGCGTTCCCGCCAGGCTTCACGAGCGCAAGGCGGACGACGTCTTCTCCATCGACCCCGCGATCTACATCTGACTCGAACCGAGGAGACGGCGGTCCCCGGGCTTAGCCCGGGGACCGCCTTTCGAATGTCCGTCCCTATGGGCATAGGGACGTCCGTCGTCACTGGGCCTTCATCTTGACGTTGACGAGTGCTCCGCGGTCCACGGCCGCATTGGGCTTGACCGTCGTGCCCGACGGATCGATCGCCTTGGCCACATCAGCCGGAAGAGCCTTCCCCGAACCCCGAGCCGGACTGCCCGCCTTCAAGTGATAATCGCTCTTCTTGAAATCCGCGTCACCATCAGCCTCCTTGACGAAGAACGGATTAGCCGACCGCGCACCGAACTGATCGAGCGCATGACGCTCCAAACCATCAATCTTCTTGTTGATCGCCGGGTTGGAGGCGATCTCGGACGTCCGCGAGAACAGGATGTTGACAGGGTCGGGCTTCTCCTTCAAATCCCATGTCAGCACATAGGGTTCGGCTTGGGGACTAGAGCGGTAGAAAGCGTCATAGTCCATGCCCTCGAACAAGTCGTTGCTGTACAGCTTGGCGCTCCCATCGAGATTGTCCGCGCCGATGGTCCGGATCGGATACGCCCAGTACGGACCGGAGGAATCGTTCTGCACCGTCAATCGAGATGAAATGATGTTATTGTACAGTTGAGTGCCTCTGGTATCCCAACTGAGTTTCTGCGATTGCGACCATTTTTCTCCCGATATACACTTTTTATTGGAATCATAGGCGTTGCACCCCTTGGCTCGCTTGTCTTCCCCAATATTTATGGGACGGAAAGTACGAGATATGGTATTATTATAGATTTTGACTTTGTCGCTACCCATAACATTGATTCCGGCACCTGAAGACTCTATGATATTGGAAGCGATTACTCCACCGCTGGAAACTTCATAGCCTACTGCCTGACCTACATTGGTAAAGAAGTTATTCACTGTCGCCGTTCCGATGCAGCCCTCGTCACACCAAAATGCTATGGGTATTTTGTTGTTTTTATCGGTATGGTTGACTTTTTTCTGTGAATAATCCACTTTATTACCGCGGAATGTAACACTCTTTGCATGGGTGATCTTCACATCGGCTATGCCGCAGTAAGCGGTGCAGAGGCTTCCGTTCGTCAGGAACCCTTCGGCATTGTTACCGGAGAATTCGCTGTTCTCGATGGTTAGGTTGTGGGAGTAGTTCCCTCCCATTCCAGCCCCGCCGTTGTCGAGCACTTTGTTGTTGACGAAGCGGCCGTTCTCAGCGTGATTGAAGAAGAATGACGAAGTCGCGCTCTGAGCGAAGGTACTGTCCTGGATCACACTGTCCGCGCCGTTGATGCTCACCGCGACGGGCCCGCTCTCGGATCCGAGCCGCGGATCCTTGAAATCCCAAACCTGGTTCGGCGAGAACTGGGCGACGTTGACGCCCTTCATGACGAAGTGCCGTCCGGTCGCGGTGAACGCGCGGCTTCTCTCGGAGATCTCCGTGGTTCCGGCCGTCGGGTCGGATCCCACGTAGTACGTGATGTTGTCCTGGCGGCCGACGTTGTACTGCTTCGACGTGCCGTTCGCCGACTTCAACGTGGTGGGCGTGGAGTCTTCGACGTAGAAGGTTCCCGGGCCGACCTTGTCCTTGCTGTCCACCTGCTTGAGGGGTTGGTCGCCGATGAAGACCTGCTCCGGGAAGGCGGCGATTCCCTCGACGCTGGGCTTGGCGTTCGTGGTGCAGACGTGGCAGAAGTTCTGGAAGTCCCCCGTGACCTTCCAGACTTTGCCGTCCTTCTTCCACCGAGAGGCCCCGACGACGTCGCTGCCCTTGAGCCACACCTCCGCGTGAGGCGCCGCCTGAAGGGTGACGTCGTCTTGTGCGATGGAGAAATGGGGTTCGCGGTAGACGCCGCTCTTGAGAACGATCGTCGTGCCCTTCTTCGCCTGCTTGGCGGCATGCTTGATCGTCTTGAACGGCGCTTTCTCGCTTCCATTGGCCGAGTCGTTCCCATCGGGGCTCACCCACAGCGCGTTGCTCTGCGGAACCGGGTAGTTGGTGTCGGGAACCGAATACTTGTGGTTCAGGCGTTCCGCGGCCCGGGCGGACTGCGGCAGCGCCACGATCGTCGAGATCGCCACGAAAACCGCCGCGAAGGCCGTCAGCCAGCGGTAGGCTCTTCGAGCCATATGCGAATGCATCGTCTTCTCTCCTTTTCTTTATCTTCTTCTTGGAAATCGGGAATTCTATTCGAAGGGTCGACCCGTTTGCGGGCGGGCCGATCGAGGCGGTGCGAACGCGCGGGCCGCTCAGAATCACCCGGCCCATCGCGCCCGTAGGCGCAAGCGTGCGGTTCGAGCGGGAGGGACGCCCGCCGTGTCATGCGGCTATCGGGGAAGGCACGCTCAGGGTGCCGGTCACCCCCCGTCTCCCTTCATCTTGACGTTGACGAGTGCTCCGCGGTCCACGGCCGCATTGGGCTTGACCGTCGTGCCCGACGGATCGATCGCCTTGGCCACATCAGCCGGAAGAGCCTTCCCCGAACCCCGAGCCGGACTGCCCGCCTTCAAGTGATAATCGCTCTTCTTGAAATCCGCGTCACCATCAGCCTCCTTGACGAAGAACGGATTAGCCGACCGCGCACCGAACTGATCGAGCGCATGACGCTCCAAACCATCAATCCGCTTATCGGTCCGGGAGTCCTCGGCGATGTCCTTGGTGCGGGAGAAGCGGACGTCGGTCTTGCCCGCGCCCTCGGGGGTGTCCCACGTCATGAGGTAGGGATCGCCCGCCAGGCCGTTGCGATAGTAGGCGTTGTAGTCGAGCCCGGTGAACAGGGAGTTGCTGTACAGTTTCGAACTGCCGTCCTCGTCCGCGCCGCCGGCGGTGCGGATCGGGTAAGACCACCAGGGGCGTCGACTGCCGTTCAGGCCCGGCCGCGACGAGACGATGTTGTTGTACACTTCGTTCTTCGTCGCGTCCCATGACAGATGCTGCTCCTGGGACCACGACTCGTTCGCGATGCATCGCCTGTTGGCGTCGACGGCGTTGCATCCGTTGGACCGTTCGTCCTCATTCACCGTGATCGATGCGAGGGTTCGGGAGACGGTGTTGTTATACACCTTGACCCTTTCGGATCCCGACAGAGTGATTCCCATGCCCGAGCTCTCGATGACATTGGATGCGACCACTCCGCCGGCCGACACCTCGATGAAGATGGCGGAGCTGGAATTCGTGAAGAAGTTGTTGACGACGACGGCGTTGATGCACCCTTCGTCGCACCAGAATCCCGGCGGCGTCGATTTGCCCTTGTCCACGTGGCTCACCTGCCGGCCCGAGTAGTCCACGACGTTCTCACGGAAAGTGACGTCCTTGGCGTGGGTGATCTTCACGTCGCCGACTGTGCAGTAGCCCTTGCACTTGGTCCCGTCGATCTCCATTCCGGCCGCGTTGCTCGCGGAGAAGACGCTCTTCTCGACCGTGGTGCCGTGGGTGCGGTTGCCTCCCAGACCGGTGGCTCCGTTGTCGTAGACCTTGTTGTTGACGAAGCGGCTGTTCTCGGCGTGGTCGAAGAAGAAGCCGGTGGACGAGCTCTGGGCGAACACGCCGTCCTGGATCACGCTTCCCGCGCCGTTGACGCTCACCGCGACGGGCCCGCTCTCCTTTCCGAGCCGGGGGTCGTTGAAGTCCCATGCGTGATTGGGGGCGAACTGGGCGACGTTGACGCCCTTCATCGCCAAGCCCGAGCCCGTGGAAGTGAAGGCCCGGCTCCGCTGCGAGATCTCCGTGGTTCCAGCGGTCGGATCCGATCCGACGTAGTAGGTTACGCTGTCCTGCTTGCCCACGTTGTAGCCCTTGGTCCTGTCGTCGGCGACTTTCAAGGTCGTCGGCGTGGAGTCTTCGACGTAGAAGGTTCCCGGGCCGACCTTGTCCTTGCTGTCCACCTGCTTGAGGGGTTGGTCGCCGATGAAGACCTGCTCCGGGAAGGCGGCGATTCCCTCGACGCTGGGCTTGGCGTTCGTGGTGCAGACGTGGCAGAAGTTCTGGAAGTCCCCCGTGACCTTCCAGACTTTGCCGTCCTTCTTCCACCGAGAGGCCCCGACGACGTCGCTGCCCTTGAGCCACACCTCCGCGTGAGGCGCCGCCTGAAGGGTGACGTTGCTCTTGGTGATGGAGAAATGGGGTTCGCGGTAGACGCCGCTCTTGAGAACGATCGTCGTGCCGTCCGTCGCCTTCTTCGCCGCCGCCGCAACCGACTTGAGCGGGGCGTTCTGCGCGCCTGCGGCGCCGTCGTCGCCTTCGGGGCTCACCCATAGGACGTTGCTCTGCGGAACCGGGTAGTCGGTGTCGGGAACCGCGTATTTCTTGTTCAGCCTCTCGCCGTGGGGCTTCTCGGCGTGGGCTGCCGGCTGCGGCAGCGCCACGATCGAGGAGGCCAGCGCGAGGACGGAGGCGGCGAGCGTCATTGCGATGCGGGCGGCGTGCCCTTTCGCCCGGGAAAGCATCAGCGTCTCTCCAATCAGATCATCAGTTCAGTTGCTGAATCCCCCGCTTTCCCTCGGAAATCTAACAGAGATCGCCCCTCCACTCGATGGTGCTGCCTTCCGGTTGTCAATCGCGGCGACATCGTGTACCGGCCCGGCAGGCTCAGCCGCGTTCCGCCTCGTATTCGGCGAGCAGGCCGATGCGACGCCGGTGCCGGGCGTCTCCGCTGAAGGGCGTCTCCAGGAAGGTTCGGACGAGCTCGAAGGCTCGGGCGGGCTCGTGCTGCCGCGCGCCGATGGAGACGACGTTGGCGTCGTTGTGCTCGCGGCCCAACTCGGCCGTCGATTCGTTCCAGGCCAGAATCGCCCGCACGCCGGGCACTTTGTTCGCCGCGATCTGCTCGCCGTTCCCCGATCCTCCGAGGACGATTCCCAGGCTTCCGGGATCGGCGACGACCGCTTTCCCGCATTCGATGCACATCGGCGGGTAGTCGTCGAGGGCGTCGTATTCTGCCGCCCCGTGATCGACGACGTCGTAGCCCGCCTCGGCGAGCCTGGGGACGAGATATTCCTTCAGTTCGAACCCTGCGTGGTCCGTCGCAATGTGTACGCGCATGGGCGCCATGGTACCGGCCATGTCCCTCCGGCCTCTGGGACTTGCGTAAGCTTGGCGCCATGACGGTTACGAACAACGCCCTGGCCCGGGTTCTGGAGGGCGCAGATTCCACGGTCCGCATTCAGGACGATCTCTTCCGCGCCATCAACGGCTCGTGGATCGACTCTCACGAGATTCCCACGGATCTGGCCTCCGACGGCTCTTTCACCGCCCTGGCGCTTCAGGCCGAGGAGCAGGTCCGCCAGATCATCGAGGAACTCGCGGCGGCCAACCCCACCGAGGGCGAGGCCGGGAAGATCGCTCGGCTGTTCAACAGCTGGATGGACGTCGACACCCTCAACGCCAAGGGAACCGCACCGCTGGAGGCGGATCTGGCGCCGGTCGAGGCGGCCGCGAACCGCGAGGAGCTCGCGCGCGCGGTCGGCGCTCTGTCGGCGACGGGCGTGCACGCCTTCTTCTCCTACGAAGTCGCCTCCGATCTCAACGACCCCTCCCGCTACACGGTCTTCGTCTCCCAGTCGGGCATCGGCCTGCCGGACGAGGCCTACTACCGCGACCCCCGGCACACCGGCGTGCTCGCCGAGTACGAGGCCTTCGTGCCGCGTCTGCTGGCCCTCGGCTACGGCTTGGACGAGGAGACCGCAGCGGCGCAGGCCCGCGCGGTCCTCGCCATGGAGAGGGAAATCGCCGCAGCGCACATGAGCGTCGTCGACACCCGCGACGTCGACAAGGTCAACAACCCCTTCACGTGGACGGACTTCCTCGACCGCACCCCAGGATTCGCGTGGAACGCGGCGTTCGAAGCGGCCGGAGCCCCGCTCGAGCGGATGGCCGATGCGATCGTCGCGAACCCCGATGCGATCGCCTCCGCCGCCAGACTGTGGAACCGCACCCCTCTGGAGGACTTGAAGGCCTATACCCGCTGGCGGATCCTGCAGGCCCGCGCCCCCTACCTCACCGAGGAGATCGACGACGCCGACTTCGACTTCTACGGGAGGGTGCTGCGCGGAACCGTCGAACAGCGCGAGCGGTGGAAGCGGGGCGTGCGCTTCGTCCAAGGGGCCCTCGGCGAGGCTGTCGGCAAAGAGTACGTCGCCAGGCACTTCCCTCCGTCCCACAAGGAGAGGATGCTGCGCCTCGTCGACGACCTCCTGGAGGCCTACCGCCAGTCGATCCGCGCGCTCGACTGGATGGGGGACGAGACGAAGAGGCGGGCCTTGGAGAAGTGCGACTCCTTCGTCGCCAAGATCGGCTATCCGGACGAGTGGCGAGATTACTCCGCCCTCCGGATCGGCGACGACCTCCTCGACAACGCACGTGCGAGCGCGCGCTTCAAGGTAGCCAGGGACTTCGCCAAACTCGGCGAGGACATGGACCGCAGCGAATGGCTCATGTCGCCGCAGACGGTCAACGCCTACTACAACCCCCTGTGGAACGAGATCGTCTTCCCCGCTGCCATCCTGCAGTTCCCCTTCTTCGACCCCGATCGCGACGACGCGCTCAACTACGGCGCGATCGGCGCCGTCATCGGCCACGAGATAGGCCACGGCTTCGACGACCAGGGCTCGAAGTTCGACGCGAACGGGGCAATCGACAACTGGTGGACGGACGAGGACCGCAGGGCGTTCGAAGAGCGGACGTCGGCCCTCATCGCCCAGTACGACGCCTACGTCCCCGCCCAGTTCGACTCCGACAGCCCCCATCACGTCCGAGGCGCCCTCACACTGGGCGAGAACATCGGCGACCTGGGAGGCGTCTCCATAGGGCTGAAAGCCTACGGGATCGCCCTGGCCAGGCAGGGGCGGACGTACGCGGACGCGCCCGTCATCGACGGATACACGGGAGTCCAGCGGTTCTTCCTGTCCTACGCGAGGGTCTGGCAGAGCAAGGACCGCACGGAGGCCTTGACCAAGCAGATCGCCACGGATCCCCACTCCCCCGACGAGTTCCGGACCAACGGAGTGGTCAAGAACGTCGACGCCTTCGCCGAGGCCTTCGGCGTGACCGAAGGCGACGCCCTCTATCTGCCCCCCGAGGAGCGCGTGCGCATCTGGTAAGCCGGGCGAGTGACGGATCCGGACGGCCCGGGGTACATCCGCGAGACCGCTCCACCGCGCCCAGGCGCCGGAGGGAATGCGAATGACCGCCTATGTTTGTGAACGATAATCATTCTCAGGTAGTCTGGCGGATATGATCATTCCACGCATTCTCAAGGTTCTGTCCACCGTCGCGGTCGGAGCCCTCGTCCTCTCCGGCTGCGGCTCCTCCGGTTCCCAGTCGGGGAGCGGCTCCCCCTCGTCCGCTTCGGAGGGGCGCGGCGGCGGGAAGGACGGGGGTCGCAAGGAGGTCTCCTCCCTCAGGCCCCGCGTCGTCATCGGTTACGACGGCGGTCTGCTCACTATGGACGGAGCGACGGGCAAAGTCCTGGCCACGACGAAGCACGACGGTTTCCTTCGGCTCAATCCGACGGGGAACGGACGTCACGTCCTCGTCTCCGACGGGGATCGGTTCCGACTCTTCGACGCCGGGCTCGTCTCCGTCCCCCACGAGGATCACTTCCACTACTACACCCAGACCCCCAAACTGACCGGAGCCGAGATCAAGGCTCCCAAAGCGGGGCACGTCGTGGTCCACCATGGGAAGACCGCCCTCTTCTCCGATGGCCAGGGAACGGCCCAGGTCCTCAAGTCCGACGCCTTCACCGACGGCAAGATCACCGCCGACGAGATCACGACGATCGAGACCGGCGCACCCCATCACGGAGTCGCCGTTCCGCTCGCGGACGGAGGCGTCCTGACGACGAAGGGAACCGAACAGGAGCGGCACACCGTCCAGAAGGTCGACGCATCCGGGAAGGCCGTGGCCGAGTCGGCCGACTGCCCCGGCGTCCACGGCGAAGCCGCGGCCAAGTCCGACGGCGACGGAGACGTCGTGTCCTTCGGCTGCACGAACGGGCCGCTCGTCTACCGCGACGGAGCCTTCCACAAGGTCGCGGTCCCGGAGGCCTACCAGCGTTCGGGCAACCAGGCCGGCTCCCCCGCCTCCCCCGTCAACCTCACCGACTACAAGGTCGACAAGGACGCCAAGCCAGAGCGCCCGACCAAGGTGGGCCTGCTCAACACCGAGAGCGCCACGATCACCGCGGTCGAACTCGGCTCGTCCTATTGGTTCCGCTCCCTCGCTCGCGGCAAGAACGGCGAGAGCCTCGTCCTGACCTACGACGGAAAGCTCAACATCCTCGACTCGGGCACCGGACACGTCCTGCGCAAAGTGGACGTCGTCAAGCCGTGGAGGGAGAAGGAGAACTGGCAGGAGCCCGGCCCGAACGTCAAGGCGGTGGGAGACTACGCCTACGTGACCGAGCCGGCGACCAAGAAGCTGCACATGATTCAGATCTCCACCGGCGAGCTCCTGAATTCATGGGATCTCCCGGTCACGCCGAACGAAATGGCCGTGGTCGACGGCTCCCCCGAATCGCCTGCCAAGTGACCGCTCCCGGCCGTCGGGCGGTGGCGGGCCCCTTTCGGTTCGGCGGCGGAGGGGCCGGAGGCTCAGCGCAAGCCGATGCCGGAGCGGGGGATCGCGTACCCTTGTATGCGGTTGTCTATTCGAAAGGAATTCAATGCCAGGCACCAATCTGACACGCTCGGAGGCGGCGCGGCGCGCGGCGCTCATCTCCACCGAGGCCTATCGCGTCTACCTCGACCTCACGGGATCGGAGACGGCCTTCTCCTCGATCACCGAGATCGACTTCACCGCCGAGGCGGGGGCGTCGACGTTCCTCGACATCGTCGCCGAGTCGGTGGACAAGGTGGTCCTCAACGGCAATGTGCTCGACGCCGGCGCTTTCGCGGATTCTCGCTTCCCGCTGGAGGACCTGGCGCCGGAGAACACCGTCCGAGTCGAGGCGACGATGAGCTATTCGCGCACGGGCGAGGGACTGCACCGCTACGTCGATCCGGCCGACGGCGAGGTCTACCTCTACTCGCAATTCGAGGTGGCCGACGCCAGGCGCGTCTTCGCCTGCTTCGAACAGCCCGATCTCAAGGCCGAGTTCACGCTGACGATCGACGCGCCCGAAGCCTGGACCGTCCTGTCGAACTCGCCATCCCCCGAGCCGGTCGCCACACGCGAGGGCGTGTTCACCTGGCAGTTCACGCCCACCGAGCGCATATCGACCTATCTCGTGTCGATCATCGCCGGGCCCTATGCGAGCGCAGAGGGCGACGTCTACCGTTCGGTGGACGGCCGCGAGATCCCGCTGGGCATCTGGGCGCGCAAGTCGCTCATCGAATACGTCGACGCCGACGAGATCTACGAGGTGACGAAGCAGGGCTTCGAGTTCTACGAGGCCAACTACGGCTTCCCCTACCCCTTCCGCAAATACGATCAGGTCTTCTGCCCCGAGTACAACGCGGGCGCGATGGAGCATCCCGGCAACGTGACGCTGGTCGAGTCCTACATCTTCCGCACGAAGCCCACGGGCGCCATGGTCGACCGCCGGGTCATCACGATCCTCCACGAGCAGGCGCACATGTGGTTCGGCGACCTCGTGACGATGAAGTGGTGGGACGACCTGTGGCTCAACGAATCCTTCGCTGAGTTCATGAGCCACCTGGCCGCGGTGAAGAACACGCGGTGGAAGGACGCCTGGGTGACCTTCCTGGCCTCGGAGAAGTCGGGGGCGATCCAGCAGGACCTCCTGCCCTCCACCCACCCGGTGGCCGCGGACATCCGCGACATCGAGGACGTGCTCGTCAACTTCGACCAGATCACCTACGGCAAGGGCGCCTCGGTGCTCAAGCAGCTCGTGGCGTGGGTCGGCCTGGAGGAGTTCCTCGCCGGGGTGCGCTCCTACGTCGCCAAGCACGCCTGGGGCAACGCCACGCTGGCCGACCTTCTGGCCGAACTGGAGGCCACGTCGGGCCGCGACCTCTCGCGCTGGACGAAGGTGTGGCTCCAGGAGGCCGGCGCCAACGTCCTCTCCCCCGAGATCGTCGAGAAGGGCGGCGGCGTCGAGTCCTTCGCGATCCGCCAGGAGTCCGACGGCCGCGCCTCCCTGCGCCCCCACCGCATCGGGGTGGGCGGTTTCGACGTGATCGACGGGAAGCTGACCCGTACCTTCTCCGTCGAGCTGGACATCGACGGAGAACTCACGGAAGTGCCCGAACTCGCGGGCGTCAAGCGGCCGGCCATCCTTCTCGTCAACGACGAGGATTTGGCGTACGCGAAGATTCGCCTGGACGAGAAGTCCCTGGGCGCCGCGGTCGAGCGCCTCGACGCGTTCGAGGATCGGCTCGCCCGGACGAGCGTGCTCTTCGCCGCCTGGGACATGTGCCGCGACGGTCTCATGAGCGCCACCGACTACACCCGGATCGTCCTGAAGGCCCTCCCCGATGAGACCGACGGGACCGTGCTGCGCTACATCCTGAACCAGCTGATCACCGCCGTGACCGTCTACTCGGCCCCCGCCGGGCGGGAGGCCCTCCACGACGCCGTCGCCGCGAGGGTCTTCGACATCCTCTCCGAGGCCGAGCCCGGCTCGGACAACCAGCTGCAGGTGGCCTCGGCCGCCATGCGCCTGGCGAAGACGGACGAACAGCTCGACCGCATCGCCGGATGGCTCGACGGCGAGGGCCTTCCGGAAGGGTACCTCGTCGACGCCGAGGTCCGCTGGGGGATCGTCATCGCGCTGGCCGCCGCCGGCCGCATCGGCGAGGCCGAAATCGCCGAGGAGTACGCCAAGGATTCGACCTCCTACGGTCAGATCTTCTCGGCTCAGGCGCGCGGCGCGATGCCCGATCCCGCGGTGCGCGAGAAGGTGTGGAAGGAGATCACGGGAGACTTCGAGTCGAACGCCGTCCAGCGCAACCTCGCGCTCGGCTCGCGGCGTGCGACGCCGGAATCCCTCGTCCCCTACGCAGCCAGCTACTTCGAGGACGCGCGCGCCCAGTGGGACGGCCATTCGGTGGAGATCGCCAGCAACATGCTGGAATACGCCTTCCCGATCTCATTGGCGGGCCGCACGGACCTCGGGGTAGACCTCGTGAGCCTGGGGAAGGCCTGGCTCGCCGAGAACGCCGACGCCGCCCCGGCCTGCATCCGTCTGGTCTCCGAGTCGGTGGACCGCGCAGAACGGGCCGTGCGCGCCCAGAAGGCGGATGCGGCAGGGGCCTGAGCCCAGACGCGCCGTCGGGCCGACTGTCTTCCAACCGGCCCGACGGCGTGCTCGAATTCCAGCCGGCGCGGCCACGGCGAACGGGCCCGGCGCGCGGCGGTCAGGCGAGGAGCTTGGACATCGCGGCGCTCAAGGCATCGGCTTCCGGCCCGACGACCACCTGCACGACGGGGCCCTGAAGGACCACGCCGAACGCCCCCGCCTCACGCAGAGCTTCCTCGTCGACCTTCGTCGGGTCTGAGACCTCGATGCGAAGGCGCGTGATGCATGCTTCGACGTTGCCGATGTTGCTCCGTCCGCCGATGGCGGCGATCAACGACTCTGCCTTGGCGCTCATACTTCCTCCTTAAATCGGTCGCGTCCCAGCCTACCCGTGCCGCTCGGTTCGCGCACACCGCCCGTTCACGGCTCCGGGAAAGCCGTGCGCTTGCGCATTCGCCGACGGCGAAGAGACGCCCCACTTGCTATCGGCGGGGGTGCGCAGACCTATTGGCGGGCGGTGTGCAGTTCGGAGACGAAGGCGGTGACGAGCGAGCGCAACCGGGGGTTCCCCTTGAGATCCTCGACGAGGACCACCTGTTCGGAACCGTCGGCCAGGGGAAGGCGCCAATTCGGATACTCCTCGTCTGTGCCCGGCTGGTTCTGAGCGCGGCGCTCCCCCACGGCGTCGACGAGGGCGATCGCCAGAAGCTCCCCCGGGCTGCGCGCGATGTACCGGTGCATGGCCTCGATGATCTCGCGTTCGGACGAATTCTCGTCTATCAGCCCGTGCTCGGCCAGACGCGACATCATCCGCTGCCGCTCGATCTCTGCGTCGGCGCGGACCTTCTCGACGGGTTCGGCCAGTACGCCCAACCGGTCGCGCAGGTCCACGTGCTCACCGGCCAGGTACCCCGCGACCGGGGGGAGGTCGTGGGTGTCGACGGTCACCAGGGTCTCGCGGCGGAGATCCCACGGCTGCTTGAACGTGCCGTCGTCGTACGCCTCGAACCACAGGACGGATGTGCCGAGAATCCCCCGTTCCCGCATGTAATCGCGCACCCAGGGTTCGACATTGCCGAGGTCCTCGCCGACCACGACGGCGCCGGCCCGGTACGCCTCGAGCATGAGTATCCCGACCGCGGCCTCGTGGTCGAACCGGACGTAGGCGCCCTCGGAGGGAGGGTTGCCGGCGGGAATCCACCACTGCCGGAAGAGACCCATGACGTGGTCCACCCGCAGCCCGCCCGCGTGGCGCAGAACCGTATGCACGAGGTTCCGCAGAGGCGCGTAGGCCGACTCCCGCAGTGCGACGGGGCTCCACGGCGGCTGAGACCAATTCTGCCCGTGTTGGTTGTAGACGTCCGGCGGCGCGCCGACCGTCACCCCCGAAGCGAAGATCCCCGGGTTGGACCACACGTCCGCGCCCTTGGAGTGCACGCCGACGGCCAGGTCGTGGAAGATGCCCAGCGCCATGCCCGAGTCGAGGGCTTCCCGCTGGGCGTCCTCGAGCTGGGTGTCGACGATCCACTGAAGCCAGGCGAAGAAATCGATCCTCTCGGCCAGCTCGAGCCGCTGGAGCGCCGAGTGCGGAGTGGCGGGCGAGGAGAGCTCTTCGGGAAAATCCTCGCCGTATCTCTCACGCAGGGCGCACCACAGCGCGAAGTCCTCCAACCCCTGGCCCTCCGTCGCGCGGAAGCGCTCGAAGTCGCGCTGACGCGCCTTGCTGCGCCCGAACGCGAAGATGACCTCCAAGGCCTGGAGCTTCGCCTCCCACGACGAATCGCGGTCGATGACTTCGTTGAGGACGTCGGTCTCCTTGATCTCCTCGCCCGCCCACGTGACGAGAGCCCGCTGCGCCGCCGGCATGTAGGCGACCTCGTGAACGTCCTCCGGCCGGACGTAGAGGGGGTTGAAGAAGCGCCGCGTCACGGGAAGGTAGGGCGACGGGGTGATGTGGCCGACCGGTTCGGCCGCGTGGAGCGGATTGATGAGGATGAAGTCGGCGCCCATGGCGCCGAAGAGCGAGCACATCTCCTTCAGGTCGGCCGTGTCCCCGACGCCCCACGACCTGCGGGAACGCACCGAGTAGAGCTGGGCCGTCATCCCCCACCCGGTCATGCCGCGCTCCGCCGGGGAGGCCAGGCGCTGGGGGACGACGACGAAGGGAGCGCCGTGGACTTCGGTGGAACCGTCGTCGAGGGTGATGCGGGCTCGGAGCATGTGGTACCCGAGCGGCATCCGCGCGGGGACGACGAAGGAAGCCTGGCCCGTGAGAACCCCGGAGACCTCGCGCGGCGGGGTGAAGTCCTCTCCTTGGGCGAGCGCCCGGGCTCCCCCGTTCTCCAGTTCGACCTCGACCGTCACACCCGCCCCGTGAGGGAGGTGGACGGCCACTCGGGATTCGCGGTCGTCCCTGACGACCGTGCAGGCCGGAAGGGTCTCCCGCCAGGGCCTCATACGGGCCTCCTCGAGCGCGCGGCGGGCGGACGGCTCGTTCGACGCGTCGACTCCCAGGGATGCGAGGATCCTGATGAGCGTGAGGTCGGAGACCATCACCTTGTTGCCGTCGAACCCCCAGTATTCAGTGGCGAGGCCCCACGCATCGGCGAGTTCGCACAACAGCGTGCGCTCCGGGGCATTCTCCTTCATTCGGCCTCCTAGATTCCGTCCATCGTCGTCGATCGGAACACTGCCAATCTTGCCAGATTGCGCAACGGATTGCAGTCCGGGCGCCGCACCGGATCGCCGGAGGGGACGCGTTCCACCATGTGGCCCGGCAAGGGGGGAACGGCTCCCGTCTGGATAGCATTGCCGTGAACGGACACCCCGACCCGTCGAAAGCCGCATCTCAATGACCAGATTCCTCGCCATCCCCGAAACGGACCTCGAACCGCTGGCGACGGTCCTCAACACCCTGCGTCTGGAAGCGCTGGGCGACAACAGGTACCGGGGCAGGAACCTCTACCAGCTCGGCGGACGCGTCTACGGAGGCCAGGTCCTCGCACAGGCGACGATGGTCGCCGCGGACACCCTTCCCGCCGCGGAGGACCGGCTCGTCAATTCGATCACCGCGGCGTTCCTGAGCCCCGGCGCCATCGACTCTCCCACCGACTTCGAGGTCGCCGAGCTCAACGACGGCCGATCGTTCTCCACGAGGACGGTCAACGCCATCCAGAACGGGCGCATCATCTTCGCCTCCCGGATCTCGGCGCAGCTCCATCAACCCGGCCCTTCCTTCGGCTCGCCTCAGCCCGAGGCGCCGGACCCCGAGACCCTCCCGTCCTCCGTCGATTTCTTCGCAAGCTTGAACGACCCGCGGGGGCACATCATGTCCACGACCAACTCATTGGACATGCGGCACGTCGGAGGCCACATCTATATCCGTCCCGCGCAGGACCGCACGCCCCGCCAGCTCATATGGATCCGCACGCGCACGCCCATGCCGGCCGGATCCTCGAAACTCCTCCAGCGGGCAGTGCTGGGCTACGCCGCCGACCAGTTCATGCTCGAACCCGTCATGCGGGCCACCGGGCTGTACTGGTCGCACCCCGACGCCTCGCTGGCGACGCTCGACCACGCGATCTGGTGGCACCGCAACTTCGACATATCGGACTGGATCCTCGCCGACCTGGAGAGCCCCTCCGCCCAGAACGGGAGGGGACTGGTCATCGCGAAATTCTTCCAGAACGGGCGTCACATCGCGACGATGTCGCAGGAGGGGATGGTCAAGGTCCGGTCGATCACTCACAAGGACGACTAGGAGGCCGACCAGCGCCGAGGAGACCGACCGGCGCGCTCCGACGCTTGCCGGCTCAGCGTCGGAGTGCGCCGGCAGGATCTCTTCACTGCGTTCGCCCCTGTCGTGCTCCTCGTCGCAACGGTGAAGCCGGGAGTCTGTGGGCCGCGTCCGCTCACTATGACACGGAACGGTTCCGCCCCCTCCGAGACCGCGGAAGTGAACTGAATGACGAAGCTTGTGATGGTGGGTGCGCCGGTCGTCGACCGGCGCACCCACCTTCCCGGACCGCTAGGCCTGGGCACGGACCCGAACGGCCGGGTGCATTCGAACGCTCGCACCGCTCCGAGGGCGCAGGCGAGCGTCAGTCTCGCGTGAGCTTCCGATATGTTACCGCGTGAGGCCGTCCGGCGTCGGGCCCGAGGCGGTCGACTTTATTCTTCTCATAGGACTCGAAATTGCCTTCGAACCAATACCACGCTGCGGGATTCTCCTCCGTCCCCTCGTAGGCGAGGATGTGCGTGGCGACTCGGTCGAGGAACCAGCGGTCGTGGGTGATGACCACGGCGCAGCCGGGGAACTGGATCAACGCGTTCTCCAGAGAGGAGAGGGTTTCGACGTCCAAGTCGTTGGTGGGCTCGTCCAGGAGCAGGAGGTTGCCGCCCTGCTTGAGGGTCAGGGCGAGATTGAGGCGGTTGCGTTCGCCGCCGGAGAGCACTCCGGCCTTCTTCTGCTGGTCGGGCCCCTTGAAGCCGAAGGCCGAGACGTAGGCGCGCGAGGGCATTTCGACATTGCCCACTTGGATGTGGTCAAGCCCGTCGGAGACGACCTCCCAGAGGCTCTTCTCCGGGTCGATGCCTCCCCGGTTCTGGTCGACATAGGAGATCTTGACGGTTTCGCCGATCTTCAGGTCGCCGGCGTCCAGCCGCTCGAGCCCGACGACGGTTTTGAAGAGGGTCGTCTTGCCCACTCCGTTGGGGCCGATGATGCCTACGATGCCGTTGCGCGGGAGGGTGAAGGAGAGGTCGTCGATGAGGACGCGGTCCCCGAAGCCCTTCTTGAGATGCGTCGCCTCCAGGACGATGGATCCCAGTCGCGGCCCGGGCGGGATCTGGATCTCTTCGAAGTCGAGCTTCCGGGTGCGCTCGGCCTCGGCGGCCATCTCCTCGTAGCGCTCCAGGCGGGCTTTCGACTTGGCTTGGCGGCCCTTCGCCGAGGAACGGACCCATTCGAGTTCGTCCTTGAGCCGCTTGGCGAGCTTGGCGTCCCTCTTGCCCTGCACCTCCAGACGCTTCTCCTTCGTTTCGAGGTAGGTCGTGTAGTTGCCCTCGTAGGGATACAGGCGCCCGCGGTCGACCTCGGCTATCCACTCGGCCACGTGGTCGAGGAAGTAGCGGTCGTGGGTCACCGCGATGACGGCGCCTGGATACTGCTGGAGGTGTTGCTCCAGCCAGAGCACCGATTCGGCGTCGAGGTGATTCGTCGGCTCGTCGAGCAGAAGCAGATCCGGCGCTTCCAGAAGCAGCCTGCACAGTGCGACGCGGCGGCGCTCGCCTCCTGACAGGACGGCGACGGGTGTGTCGGGAGGCGGACAGCGCAGCGCGTCCATGGCCTGCTGGAGCTGGGCGTCGACGTCCCAGGCTCCCGCCGCGTCGATCTCGGTCTGAAGCCTGCCCATCTCCTCCATGAGCGCATCGAAGTCGGCGTCGGGATCGGCCATCTCCTCGCCGATCTCGTTGAACCGCTTGAGCTTGCCGATCACATCGGCACGCCCCATCTCGACGTTCTCGAGCACCGTCTTCGACTCGTCGAGGGGCGGCTCCTGCAGGAGGATTCCCACGCTGTACCCCGGGGAGAGACGCGCCTCTCCGTTGGACGGCTCGTCCAGCCCGGCCATGATCTTCAGAATCGTGGACTTCCCTGCGCCGTTGGGACCGACCATGCCGATCTTCGCACCGGGGTAGAACGCCATGGTGACGTCATCGAGAATCGTCTTGTCGCCCACGCGCTTGAACGCGTGAATCATCTGGTAAATGTATTCAGCCACGTGGCTCCATCCGTCTAAGGTTCGTCCCGCCAGAACATTGCGTATCCGGCCCCGCACAAGGATACAGGTTTCCAGCGCCCGGCCGCCGAACCGGAAGGCAGAGTGCGAAGCGGCTGCGAGCGGTCGGGGCACCGGCGGGGAACGGGCCGCCTAGACAACCTGCGCGAACGCGCCCGCCGGGTCGTACGGCGGCCTTCCCCCGTTCAGGGCACCGGATTCGCCGTCGTCTCCGGCGGCGCGGAGGATCTCTCCGGTCCGCGGATCCATCGCCTCCTCCGTCTGTTCTCCGGAAACGCCGTCGGCGAGGCCGACGCCTTCCCCGAGGCCGATGCTCCTAGCGACGGCGAATGCACCCGTGACGTTCTGGGAAGCGGCCTGCGGCCCCCTCGATCCCGCGCCCGCATCCCTGCCAGATCCTCCTTCCAACGATGGCGGCGCTCCCCTGCGGGATTTCGCATAGTTGGCCGCGACCGTCGTCAGCTCCAATCCGAGCGAATCGGCGACGATCACCAGATCCGTGCGCTCGACGCGGTCGTTTCCCTCCCATCTGCGCTGGACGAGCTTGCCCCGTACGAGGACCGGGGCGCCCTTGCGGATCGTCAGAGCGACGTTCTCGCCGAGGTCTCCGTAGCAGCGGACCGAATACCACGCGGTCCGGCCGTCCTCGTACTTGCCGGTCTCGCGATTGCGCGTCCGAGCGGTGACGCCCACGCGGAGCACGGCCGTTCTGCCGCTTGCCCCGTTGGAGAAAAGCGTCGGATCCGCGCCGGCGTATCCGCGCACCGTGAGATAGGTTTCGTTCGACATCAGATGCTCCCCTCTGCTGCACCGGTAGTACACCACTAGGATCGGCGAACCGGGGGCCGCTCCGCCGCATATCCTCGTCTCGTGTGGACAACGCGAACGCGCAGAAGTTCTGTGGACCGATGAAGAGAGCAGATGCTCGGTCGCGGGCCCTGGACCGCCCCGCGACCGCCAACCGGTACGGGGACGGACACCCGCCCAGCCCGCGTAGGCGGCGTCCGTCGAGAACGATGCTCGTCGCCGGGCGCACCGCTGGGTAAAGTCCGGCCTCAGCCAACGTGCGACGTCCCGTCGCCGACACGCAGCTGACGGGCGCGGGCCAAGAGCTCAGACTTGAAGCGACTCGCGGACCTGGCGATGCCGGGCGAGGACGATTTCGGCGGGCTCCACGAGCATCCGCTCCACGGCGGACCGGATCGCCCCGACGGCGTCGGCCTCGTAGCGTTGTGCGGCCCGGCGGCCAGCCCTGGCGTGGAGGGACCGGGCCAAGACGATACTGCCGATGGCGAGGGCTCCGCCGACGACTCCCAGGACGACGCGCGGCCCCATCGCCTCCGGAATGCCGAAGGCGGCGAGGACGACGGCCGCCACTCCTATGGCGATCCCCGTGATCATGAGCCCGATGGGGAACCACCGGTTGACGGAGGGAACGCTGACCTGCCGAACCGCTCCCCCGACTGTGCGGCGGATCCTCTCCGGGTCCGGGATCGCCTTCGTCACCGCCTCCTGCCACCGGTCGGGAAGACCCGACTTGACGTGGGCTATCCACGAGTCCCGCGTGGCCACGACCATCGAGGCGGCGGGCTGGTCCGCCGTGGCGATGGCGGTCTCACCCAGCGTGTACCCCGCCTGCCGGAGCGACTGCGCGACGGCCGGCGCACCCGTCGCCTCCACCAGCGAATTCGTGATGCGGTTGAAGACCTCGCCCTCCAGCTCCGGTTCGCGCACGCCCACGCTCGCCGAGAGCCTGCGCCGAATGCCGTCGAGTTCCGCCTGTGTGGTGGCGATGACGGACTCCGTCCCCTGGATGGCGGTTCGCAGAGCCTCCAGGACGGGATCGATGCCCGTGCGATTGAGCGCCGAGACGGGGAAGACGGGGATGCCCTTCAGACCGTCGCGCTCGAGCAGCATCTTGACGTCGTCGAGGATCTTGGGCAGCCCGCCCTCGGGAACCGTGTCGACCTGATTGACGACGACGATCATGTGGTCCCGCCGTTCGCGCATGGCCGACAGGTAGCTTTCGTGGATGAGGTGGTCGGCGTACTTCTGGGGGTCGAGGACCCATATGAGGATGTCGACGAGCGGCAGCGCCTGGTCGACGAGCACCGAATGCTTGACCTCCACGGAATCGTGGTCGGGCAGGTCGAGGAGTATGAGGGAGTCGAGGTCGTGCTTGCCCTCGGTGAGGATCGAATGGTAGTCGATGCGGCGGCTCGGATGGACCCCGATCATGTCGAGGACGGCGTCGGCGTCGGCGTTCCACACGCAGGCGCTGGCCTGCTCGGTGGTGGGTCTGAGCTCTCCGGCGTCCGCGAAGCTCAACCCCGACAGGGCGTTGAAGAGTGTGGACTTGCCCGAGCCGGTCCCCCCCGCCAGCGCTGCGACCGTCACCCCCATGCCCGCGCGGACGCGTTCCTCGGCGGAGGCGATCTCCTCCTTGGCGCGCGCCGCGAGGAAGGGGTCGAAGAAGTCCCCTCCCTGGTCGATCGCCCCCCGCAGCCTGTCGAGGCGCCGCATGACGCCGTTGATAGCCGAGGACCTCTCCTCGAAAGTCATCGTCCGGTATGCCGCCGTCTGCCCGGGGCCGTACGCGGTCCCCGTCTGATTCCCCTCAGACATTCCTGTCCTCCTCACACGCGATCGAGGTACTCACTGGCCCGAAGTCGCAACTGTCGCCCGTTGCCGATCGCTATTTCGTCTAGCACCGAAGTGTATGCTCGAACGACGCGAGCCATGGCGTGCTCAAGCCGGGTGGCCAGTTTCTCACGCGCGGGCCTCAGCGAGCCACTCAGTCTCAGAATGCCCAGCGCGTGCTCGGCCCCCGCGACTCCGCCGGCCGCGCTGCCCAGGATCGAGGCGAGGCCGTCGGTGGTGAACCACGGATTGTCGCCGGCGGCCGACGCCTCGGCGTACAGGTCCGCCTTCCACCCCGTCAGGGCTTCCTCGATGATGCCGTCGGCGTCGACGCGACGCGCCCCGGCGGCGCGGTAGTCGGAGGTGTCGACGATGTCCTCGCGCCACGTCTTCTCGATCGCGGCCTGGACGGTGATGACGGCCTGGTCGATGCCGACGCGCACGGCGTTGAGGATGCCGTCGAACACGGAGCCCGCCGCCTCGTCGCGGTGCGTCTTCCTGCGGGTCTCGCCGACGCCCGGCCGCTCGCCGGTGACGAGCCCGGCGAGCGCACCTCCCGTCGAGGCGAAGGACAGCCACGAAGTCGTGGGAGCCCCTTGTCCGTAGCGTCCCATTCTGGCGTTGACCGTGATCCTCTGAGTCGCGTCGGCCGCGGCGGCCTGAGCTCGCTCACCCAGGTCCTGCACGGAATCGGCCTGCATCTCAACCGCCTCGGCGAGTTCGAGCAGCTGCCGGCGCAGATCGGGGAGCATGGCCTGGCTCGTCCGCTCGATGAGCGCCTCGCCGACGTGGGTCGTGGAGATGACGTTGAGCCAGTCCCAGATCTCCTTGACGGCCGTGTCCGGGAGCATCGCATCGTGGGGTCCGGCGTCGGGGACGATGAGCAGCGGGTTCTCCCCCATGCCGGCTTCGAACATGCGGTTCATGAGGTCGCGGCGCACGGGACGCAGTGCGCGGCGCGGCACGCGGTTGAGAACGACCGCGGCGCTCATGCCGCGTGTATGCGCGTCGACGAGCGTCTGCCAAGCGCTCGCGTCTCCGTACCGGGAGGCAGTCGTCACGAAGAGCCACAGGTCGGCGGCGTCCAGGAGGCGACGCGAGAGCTCCCGATTGTTGCCGTCGACCGAGTCCAGGTCGGGCGCGTCCACGAGGATGAGGCCGGGTATGGCGTTCTCCACCACTTCCAGGCGCCCCATGTCGACGATCGCGTGCCCTTCCAGCGATTCGGCGTCCTCGGAGTTGACGGCGATGACGGGTATCCGGGTCGTGGGCCGGATGACCGACGCGGGCGAGATGTCCTTGCCCAGGAGGGAGTTGAAGATCGTGGACTTGCCCGCACCCGACGACCCGCCGAACACCACGACCGTGGGCAGGCCGTCCCTGCGCAGATGGGGCAGGATGCGCGTGGCCAGTTGCGTGCGCAGACGACGGCGCGACTCGTTGAGTTGCACCGAACCGGGGAGCTTGAGCGGCAGGCGCGCATTATCGAGGGCGGAGATCGTCCGTGCGACGAGGTCTGCCAGATCACGATGGATATGCGGGGTAGTCACGTCCCCATTGTCCGCTACAATCGGGCGGGTTGCACGTTTCCCTCCGGAGGTCCGCCGTCGGTTCGCCGCGTCTCCGGCCCGAGCGCGGCGGTCCGGCATGCGCATCGGCTCCGCCTCCGGTAGATTTGGGGTGATGCGCCCCCATAGCTCAATGGATAGAGCGACGGACTTCTAATCCGCAGGTTTCCGGTTCGAGTCCGGATGGGGGTACCGAGAATGCGAAATGTGCGGGGAATCCGCTGATAGGCCAACCCGTTCCGTCTCGGCGCCGCCGCGGCTACGTACACGTAAGTTCTTTGCTACGTTAGACTGCCCCTGTGAGCTACCGCGTCGTGAACAATCCCATTGTCTGGATCGACTGTGAAATGACGGGCCTGGACACAGCCGTCGACGAGCTGGTCGAGGTCGCCGTCGTAGTGACGGATTCGGACCTCAGGCCGGCCGACGAGGGGATCGACGTCCTCATACGCCCGAGTCAGGCCGCGGTGGCGCACATGAACGAGTTCGTCCGCACGATGCACACGAACTCGGGGCTCATAGAGGAATGGGAGAACGGCTTGGACCTTCAGGAGGCGGCCGCCCGAGTCCTCGCCTACATCGTCAGGCACGTCCGCGAACCTGGGAAGGCGCCGCTGGGCGGGAACTCGATCTGCACGGACAAGGCCTTCCTGGAACGGTATATGCCGGAGGTCATCGGGCACCTCCACTACCGGGTCGTCGACGTCTCCTCCTTGAAGGAACTCGCCAAGCGCTGGTATCCGCGCACCTACTTCGCCTCGCCGAAGAAGACGGGGAACCATCGGGCGCTCGGGGATATCTACGATTCGATCGACGAACTGCGCTACTACCGCGCCGTCCTGATGCCCTCGGGAGAGGGGCCCTCCACGGAGACCTGCCGAGTCGCGGCGACACGGGCGGCGGGGACGACCGCCAGGCTGTCCGCGCCGCGCCCGCCGAGGCGGTGAGCTCCTGACGCGCGAAGGCCTTCATCGCCGGCCTCTGCTCTGCGAGGCCCTCGCGGTCCGCCCGGTTCGGTCGACCGGGCCGCGGCGTCACCGACTCCGCCCCGCGTTCGGTCGACCGGAGCCCGGCCGCGGTCACCGGTCGAAGGTGAAGGTGTTGAGGAACTGCCGGGCCCTCTCGGAGCTCGGACGGTCGAAGAAGTCCGCCGGGGAGGCGGTTTCGACCACTCTTCCGGCGTCCATGAAGACCACACGGTCGGCGATCGCCCGTGCGAAGCTCATCTCGTGGGTGACGATGACCATCGTCATGCCGTCTGCGGCGAGTTCGAGGACGACGTCGAGCACTTCGCGGACCATCTCCGGGTCGAGAGAAGCGGTGATCTCGTCGAGGAGGAGCAGTTCGGGGTTCATCATGAGGGCCCGCACGATGGCCACACGCTGCTTCTGCCCACCCGACAGCTGCCGGGGATAGGCCCTGGCCCGTTCGAGCAGTCCGACCCTGTACAGGAGCTCGCCCGCCCGTCTGGCAGCCGTTCCGCGCGGGACTCCCTGGACCTTGACCGGCCCGAGCAGGAGATTGTCGAGGACGTCGAGGTGGGCGAAGAGCTCGTAGCTCTGGAACACCATTCCTATGCGCTGCCGGACGACATGCCAGGGCATGTCGTCGCTCGGGATCTCCTCGCCCTCGAAGGAGATGGATCCCTCCTGGATCCCCTCCAGGCCGTTGAGACAGCGCAGCAGTGTGGACTTGCCGCAGCCTGAGGGGCCGACGACGACCACCACCTCGCCCCGCTCGACGTCCAGGGAAACGCCGTTCAAGGCGATGACCTGGCCGTCGTAGACCTTGACGATGTCGCGAGCGTACAGGATGACGTCCCGCCGGCCGGACACGGCCTCCCGCTCTGCGGGGGCCTCCGCTCCGGAGGCCTGCCCGGCGGCGTTCCGATCGGGGCCGTGCGGCCTCGGTGGAATCCTCTCACCGGCGGGACGGGACGGCTCGCTGAGGGGATCGCTCAACTCTGCCACTTCCTCTCTAAGCGCTTGGACAACAGGGAAATGAGATAGCAGATCGCGAAGTACATGAGGAATATGACGGCGTACACCCACAGTGCGGCCGTCGGATGGGCGAAGCGATTGGCGTCGATGATCTGCTGGCCGGTCTTGAGAACCTCGACGACCCCGATCAGGACGACGAGCGTGGTGGTCTGGATCATGCGGTTCGCCAGGTTGATGGTCACGGGCAGGAGCCTGCGAATCGTCTGAGGGAGGACGACGTACCGGTAGACCTGCGCGAAGGTCATGCCCAGGGCCAGGCCGCTGTAGACCTGGTGGGAGGGCGTGGAGCGGATGGCGCCGCGCACCAGATCGCCCATCTCGGCGGTACCCCACACGGAGAAGACGATGACGGCGGCCGTCCTGCCTCCCAGGTTGACCCCCGCCTGGGAGGCCAGGCTGAAGTACACGACGAAGAGCAGCACCAGCTGGGGCACGACCCGCACGAACTCGAGGTAGAGGCGGGTGCAGGCGCGCACGAACCGGTTGCGCGACGTCATGACGATTCCCAGGAGGACGCCCAGGACGACGGAGATCGCCATGGCCGCCAGCGCGATAGACGCGGTCACCCACAGGCCCTCGAGCAGGCGGAGGAAGTTGCGCCCCTCGAACAGGACCTCAATGCCCGAATTCCGCATGGCGGATCCTCCTTTCCAATCGCGATCCGAGGAGGGAGACCGGCAGGACGACGAGCAGGTAGAAGAACACGAGCAGGAAGAGGGCCTCCGACGTGTTGTACTCGTTGCCGATCAGCTCCTTCGCGACGAACACGAGGTCGGCCAGGGCAACGACGGAGACGACCGACGTCTCCTTGATGAGGAAGATGACGTTGGCGACGAGCGCCGGGAAGCACGCGGACACGGCCTGCGGGACGACGACGTGGCGCATCGCCGCGCCGGGCCTCATCCCCAGCGAGACGGCCGACTCCCATTGGATGCGGTCGACGGACTCCAGGCCCGAGCGGAAGGCCTCGGCCATGTACCCCCCGCCGATGAAGGCCAGCCCGATCACGGCGCTGGCCAGCTGGGAGAGCCGGATCTCGACCTTGGGCAGGCCGTAGTAGATGAAGAAGAGGAGGACGATGAGGGGGGTGTTGCGCGCGAGCTGCACGTAGCCTCCCGCGAGTCGGCCGACTGCCGGCACCCGCGCGTAGCGGACCGAGGCGCACAGGAGCCCGATCGCGATGGCGAGCAGGATGCCCAGCGCCGAGACCTCGACGGTGACGAGCACCGCCCGACCGTAGACGGGCAGATAGCGCCCGATGACCTGTGGATCCATGCCCGCCCCTAGAGTGCGCCGCCCTCGACGACGAGTTCCTCGGGCTTGGCCGCCTTGCCGTAGACCGGTTTGAGGGTCCGCTCGTAGTCCTTGTGGAAGAACTTCTCCTCGCCGAGCTGGACGAGCTCCTCGTTCAGCCAGCTGAGGAGCTCGACGTTGCCCTTCTGAACCGCGCCCGCTATGGAGTCGACGGGGCCGAGCTGGGTGATGCCGGTGACGAACCGGTCCTCGTTCTTCAGTGAGAAGGCCATCGCCTCGGTGTTGTCGGTGACCCACACGTCTCCCCGACCGTCGATGAGCGCGTTGGTCGCCTCGGTGTACTGCTCGAATTTGGTGATCTTCCAGTCGGGGTGCTTGGCCTGGATGTAGGCGTCGGCGGTCGTGCCCTTGACGACGATGACCCTCTTGCCTGCGAGCTGGGACTCCCGGGTGACCGCCTTCCCCTTCGGGCTGACCGCGCCGAGGGAGACCTTCATGTACGGCTTGGCGAAGTCCACTTTCTGCGCCCGTTCGGGGGTCACCGTGAAATTGGCGAGGATGACGTCGACCTTCCCCGAGGTCAAAAACTCCACCCGAGAGGCGGCCTCCACCGGCACGAATCGGATCTTGACCTTGAGGTCCTCGGCGATCCGCTTGGCGTAGACGATGTCGTATCCCTCGTACTGTCCGTCTTGGCCGACCGAGCCGAACGGCTTTTTGTCGGAGAAGACCCCGACGCGGATGGTCCCGCTCTTCGCGATCTCGGCGGGGGTGCGCGCACCGACGGAGTCGATGGGCGCACCCCTCGATCCCGCGCCGGCAGACGACGCCTGACTCGGCGAGCCGGAGTCCCCGAGAAGGGCGCGGACTGCGAGGAAGGCGAGGACGAAGGCGGCGGCGACCGCGACGACGCCGAGGGCCCCGCGCCCCTTTCGCCTGGACGTCGCCTCCGCGACGAGTTCGTCGATGGCCCTGCGGGCCTCGTCCGGCAGGTCTGCCTCCGCGTCCGAGCCGGCCGAGGGCCCTCCGGCCCTTTCGGAGCCGCCGACGCCCCTCGTCGCCTCGGCGTCCTTCTCCTGCTCGTCGGCGCTCTCTCCGTCGACGAGCCGATCGTCGGGAGTCGTGGACATGTGCTGTTCCTCTTCTCGTCTTCTTCTCTTGCCGTTCGATGGACACGGCCTGGGGTACGGCGCAGCGCAGGGAGGTCCGCGAAAATGGAGAACGACGTCCGATCGCCGCGCATTCGGGAGTCCGCCTCAGGCGAACGCCGATGCCCACCGGGAATGCTCGACCGGTCTAGCGACAGCACGCGCCGCCCGCGAAGAGCGGACGCATTCGGGACATCGCACGGGAGGTCATGGGGGCGACTGTAACACCGCGCAGGACGCGCGCATCCGGCGTCTCAGGGATTGGAACGCCCCGGTTTCGCCCGCCGAAGCGTCTTCGGAGGAGGCCGGGTTCCCCGAGCCCAGCGCCCACAATGTGAAAACGGCTGGTTTCCCCCGCTCGAGCCACTAGAGTGTCACTTACGTGCCCTGCGCCACGCAGCACCGGCCGGCCACGGAGTCCACGGTCCGGCCCAGCATTGAACAATCCCCCCTCGAGAGGAGTCTCGATGTCGAGCATTCCCGCATCTTCTCAACGTTCGCGCATCACGCCGCTCGTCATTCGCAGCGCGGTCGTCGCCGCGATCGGCGGCCTGATCTTCGGATTCGACACCGCTGTCATCTCCGGCGCCACCGACACCCTGAAGGACGTCTTCCACCTCAGCGAATTCGGCAAGGGCTTCTTGGTCGCCATCGCGACGATCGGAACGATCTTCGGCGCGATCATCGGCGGTCGGCTCGCGGACGTCTACGGCCGCCGTAAGGTCCTCTTCGCGATCGGCATACTCTACGTCCTGGGTTCCCTGGGCACGGCGTTCGCCCCCACTCATCTCTTCCTCCTCGTCTTCCGCATGATCGGAGGCATCGGAGTGGGCATGTCCAGCGTATGCGCGCCGATCTACACCGCGGAGATAGCCCCCGCGGCGGTTCGGGGCCGCCTGGTCGGCCTCGTCCAGTTCAACATCGTCCTGGGCATCCTTCTGGCGTATCTGAGCAACTTCATCATCCGCATCACGCTCGGAGGCCACGAATGGCGGTGGATGCTCGGCGTCATGGTCATCCCCTCGGCGGTCTTCCTCCTCTTGCTGTTCACCGTCCCCGAGACGCCTCGCTGGCTCATGGCGCACGGCAAGCCCGACGAAGCCGTCGGGATAAGCCGCCAACTCTGCTCGACCGAGGAGGAGTCCAAGTCTCAGATCGCCGAGATCAAGGCGCAGATAGCCGCGGATTCGCAGTCCCGGGCGTCCCTGGTCGAATTCTTCTCGAAGCGCTATCGCAAGGTCATCCTCCTGGCGTTCGCCATCGCCGCATTCAACCAGCTCTCCGGCATCAACGCGATCCTCTACTACGCCCCCGAGGTGATGAAGCAGGCCGGGGCGTCGGGGAACGCCGCCTCGCTGATGAGCGTGGCGGTCGGCTTCATGAACCTCATCGCCACCATGACCGCTCTGACGGTCATCGACAAGATCGGGCGCCGCTCGCTCATGATCGTCGGCTCGATCGGGTATCTCGTCAGCCTGGGGTTCATCTCCGGAGTCATGTTCAAGTACGAGGGCCACTTCGACAGCACCTCGTCGGTTCTCGTGCTCGTCGGCCTTCTCGTGTTCATCGCAGCGCACGCGTTCGGCCAGGGGTCGGTCATCTGGGTCTTCATCTCCGAGATCTTCCCCAACAAGGTGCGCGGCCTCGGCCAGTCTCTGGGAAGCCTGACCCACTGGTCGTTCGCCGCCTTGACGACTTACGCCTTCCCGCCGCTGATCGACGCCTGGGGCGGCGGAACCGCCTTCAGCTTCTTCTTCGTCTGCATGTGCGGACAGCTGTTCTGGGTCCTGAAGATCATGCCTGAAACGAAGGGAATCCCACTCGAAGACATGGAAGCCAAGCTAGGATTGGATAAGTAATGACGGCCACACCTGAGGAGACGCCCATGGAATTGGCGAGCACCCCACCCGTTCTCTGTCTCGGCGAAGCCCTGATCGACGTCGTGCTCCGGGAGGGGGAGGAACCCCAAGAACACGTCGGAGGCAGTCCGCTCAACGTGGCCTGCGTGCTCACCGAGCTGGAACGCCCCGCCCTCATCGGCGCCTGGTGGGGAAGGGATCGCCACGGGCGGATGATCGAAGAGTTCGCCGAGGAGCACAGCGTCGGCATCGTCTCCGGCAGCGAAGGCGCCGACCGCACGTCCCTCGCCTATGCCAAGCTCGACGAGATGGGCCGGGCGGAGTACGAATTCGACCTCCTGTGGGAGGTTCCAGAGCTTCCTCCGGCGTCCTCGCTGGCGCATCTGCACACCGGCAGCCTGGCCGCCACCCTGGAGCCGGGAGGCACGGACGTGCTTCGCGCGGTCAAGGCGATGGCCATTCTCGGCACGGTGTCCTACGATCCCAATGCCCGGCCCGCCATCATGGGGTCGCCGGAGGAGGTCCTCCCCCGCATCGAGGAGCTCGTCTCGCTGGCCGACGTCGTCAAGGCGAGCGACGAGGACATCGCCTGGCTCTTCGGCGAGGACACCCCGGTCGAGGAGGTCATGAGGCGGTGGTCGGCCCAAGGGCCCGGCTTGGTCGTGGTCACACGGGGGCCGTGGGGCGCCTATGCGAGGCTGTCGGCAGAACGCGACATGCTCGTGATCGACCCGCTCAACGTGGAAGTCACCGACACCGTCGGCGCAGGCGACTCCTTCATGGGGGGCCTTCTCTCGGGCCTTCTGGACGCCGGGCTGCTCGGCAGCGCGGACGCGAAGAAACGGCTGCGGGAGGCGACGTGGAACGACGTCCGCACCGCCCTCCACCGCGCGACCATCACATCGGGTCTGACGGTGAGCCACGCGGGCGCCTACGCGCCTTCCCTGCAAGAAGTCAATGAGGTATTGATAGCCGATCCGCGTCTGGCGTAAATCCGTCGATCACGGCACCTCGATCTTCGGCTCCGCATGTACGATTCATGCGGAGCCGAAGCATTCAAGGAGTATCATGGAAGATAACGCCCCGATCATTGGAATCACCGGCGCAACCGGAAACATCGGTAGGATGGTTGCCTCCCTCCTGTCCGATACGGGCGGGCTGCGCCTTCTCGTCCGCACCCCGGCCAAACTCGATCCGGAGCTCGCCGACGTCGCGCAAGTTCGAGCCACGCAGTACGCGGACGATCCGTCAACCGTCGAAGCCCTGGAGGGCGTCGACGTCCTCTTCATGGTGTCGGCCACAGAATCGCCCGATCGCGTCGAAGTGCACCGGGCGTTCGTGGACGCCGCGAAGAAGGCCGGCGTCGAACACATCGTCTACACGTCCTTCCTCGAGGCCTCCCCCGACGCGGTGTTCACCTACGCCCGCGATCACTGGCACACCGAAGAGCACATCAAGGCATCCGGGATGGACTGGACCTTCCTCCGCGATTCCTTCTACCTGGAATTCTTCGCCGAGCTCGGCGATTCGGGGGAGATCCGCGGCCCCGCCGCCGGGGGGCGATGCGCGGCCATCGCGAGAACGGACGTGGCAAGGTCGGCCGCAGCGGTTCTCGCCGATCCCGCAGCCCATGCCTCCCAGACGTACAACCTCACGGGCCCCGAGGCCTTGACGATGAACGACTTCGCGCGGGTCTACGAGGAGGAGACCGGCCGGAAGGTCCGGTACGTCGACGAAACCGTCGAAGAAGCGTACGAATCGCGCGCTTCGTACGGCGCCCCCGAATGGGAGATCGACGCCTGGGTCAGCACTTACACGGCGATCGCCGCCGGCGAGCTCGACATCCTCTCCGATTCCGTGGAATTCCTCACGGGACGCAAACCCGTGGATTTCCATGACCTCTTAGTCGGACGCAGATGATGACGACCGGTCCGCGTACCGACGAAGGCTTTCGCGCCGTCCGAACGGACGGCGGCTTCGACGGCACCGGCCCCTCCGAGCGCCGTAAGCGTGTGGACATACGTCGTTTCGCCTCTCTCCGGCTGCGCCGTTCGAGATCCGAGACGCCTGACGGCGGACACGCCGGGAAGCGCCCCCTGCCCCTGCGGATCCTCCGAGGGCTGGCGGGCTTCGCGGCGGCCGTCACCGTCGCGAGCCTCCTGGGCAATGCGGCGACGACGCCCGACGAGCGCCTCGAGCCGGAGTCGGGGAAGACGGTGCGCGTCGGCGATGCGAACGTCCATTACGAGACATGGGGAACGTCGGGCTCTCCCGTCGTCCTCCTGCCCGGCTTCGCCGAGACCACGGTGGCCTTCTCGACGACGGCTCCCCGTCTGGCGGCCAAAGGCCATGTCGTCTACGCGCTTGACTTGTCGAGTGTGGGATACACCCGAGGCGGACGCCCCGCCGACCTGGCCGATCAGACGCGGCTCGTGCACGACTGGGCGGCCAAGCTCGGCATCGAGAAACCCATCGTCGTAGGGCATTCGATGGGAGCGGCCGTGGCCGGCAACCTCGGACTCGTCTACCCGGATTCCGTCGGGGGCGTCATCTTCGCCGGCGGCGACGCGCTCAACATGGACTTCGGCGACGGCCTGCCGCAATGGCTCGCCACTTCGACGTGGATGCGCAGCTTCTACCGCATCGCGACGCGGTGGACGTGGATCGACCAGCGTTTCCTCGCCAAGTCCTGCGGCTCGGACTGCACGGCGTTCGACGGGAAGGCGGGAGCCGAGCTCACTCGCAAATGGATGCGGCCCTTAACGGAGGGTCGGACCGAGGAGGAGATGACCAGACTCATCCACGACCCGTGGATCTTGCATTTGACGGCGGCCCAGATCCGGAGCATCAAGGTGCCGAAGGGGATCATCTGGGGCGAGGAGGACTCCGCCGAGGGGCTGCGGAATTCCCGCACGAACCTGGGCAACCCGCCGGAGCGGATCATCCGGGGCGCCGGGCACCAGATGATGATGGCCGCCCCCGAGCGCTTCGCCGCGTCCGTTCACGAGCTCTCGGCCGCGATGTGCCGGTGACTCCGAGCCATCCGCACAGGAAGCCGTTTCATCCGTCGCTTTGCGAGCCGGGCCCCACGGCGTCGGCTACGGCCGCCGTCCGGGCCGCCTCGCGCTCCCCGTCGCGCAGTCCCGGCAGTGCCATCAGGTTGGCCGCAACGGCGACGAGGACGAGGACTGCCCCGAATCCGACGCCGGAATCCTCGCCGGCCAGCCCGACCAGCGGACTGGCGAGCCCTCCCATGACGAACTGGACGAAGCCGAGCAGGGCTGACCCGGTGCCGGCCCTGCTCCCTGCGCGCCCGAGTGCTATGGCCGGGATGTTGCCGATCGAGAACCCCAGACAGGCCACGTGGAGGAAGAGCAGCCCTGTGACGGCGTAGCGCATGGAAGGCGAATCGACGGGGGCTCGCAAACCTAGGAAGCAGACGGCTGCTAGGACGGAGTCGACTGCGAGCGAGGCCAGCAGCGCGCCCTGGACTTGACGGTCGAGGGGGATGCTGCGGGCCAGAGCGCTCGATGCCATCGTGGCGCCGGTCACCATAGCCGCACAGCATCCGAAGATGACCGTGTAGAGGCCGGTGCCCATGCCGAGCACGGTCTGCAGGACGAACGGGGTGGCCGACAGATAGGCCATGAGCAGGGCGAACACCAAGCCGTTGATCAGGGTCATGCGTACGAAGAATCCGTCGCGGCCCAGTGACCGGCAACCGTCGACGAGGGTGCGCAGGCCCCCCGAGCTGCGCCGATCGGAGGAAAGGGTCTCGGGCACGCATGCGAGGACGAGGACGAGGAGGACGGCGGTGAATCCCGCGACGAGCCCGAGGATGCCGCGCCAGCCGATCGTGCCTACGAGCGCGCCTCCGAAGATGGGGGCCAGTACGGGGGCTATGCCCTGGATGGCCATGACGAGGTTGAGGGCTCGGGCCGCGGCGACGCCTCGCGCTCGGTCCGCGATGACCGCTCTGCCCAGCACCATGCCGGACGCTCCCCCCAGACCCTGGAAGAACCGGGCGATGAGCAGGACCGCGATGTCGGGGGCCGCAGCTGCGGCGATACCGGCCGCAAGTGCGAGGATCGTCCCCCACACGAGGAGCGGCCGCCGCCCCAGCCTGTCGGACAGGATTCCGATCCCCAGCTGCCCGATGGCTATGCCGACGAGGAATGCGGTCATGGTCAGCTGCACCGTTGACGCTCCCACTCCCATGTCCTTCGCCATCGCGGTGAACGCAGGGAGGTACATATCCGTCGCAAGGGGGGCGACGGCCGCGAGTGCGGCGAGGGACAGGAGGAGCGAGGCCGGAAACAACCGGTGGAAAGCGGTCTTCTCGAACGTCTGCTGAGGCTGAGTGGTCACCCATTCACTCTGCCATCCCAGCCGTCGGACCGGTAAGCCGACGGCAGATCGGTGTGCGGCTTCTCTCAGGCGGGGCTGTTCGGCGAACGGGTCGGCGGGCAGTCGGGCGCGTCCGAGCGACGGGAGTCCGCAGCCGGAGGCGCTGTGGGTCTGAGCCTGGAGGCTGCCCGCTCCCGCCTTCGCCGCGTGGCGATCAGGACCGCCGTGAAGGCCAGAGCGTAGTATGAGGCTCCCGCCGCCGCATCGAGGACGAAGTGATTCGCCGTGGCCATGATGACCACAACCGTCACGACGGGCAGAGAGCAGGCCAGAACCCGTATCCACCATCGCCCCGCCACGAAGCAGACGGAGACCGCGACCCAGATCGACCATCCCGTGTGCATCGACGGCATGGCCGCGTACTGGTTGGAGACATCCTCGTTGGCGGGTGTGTGGAGCCTCCCCCACGTCCTGTATTTGATGAATGTGTCCACGAAGCCCCCGTCGGGGACGAGGCGAGGGGGCGCCAAGGGGTACAGCCAATAGGTGACCATCGCCGCTCCCGTCATGACGACGAGCACCGTCCGGTGGAATCTGAACACCCGCCAGTCGATGCGCCATAGGACGACGAGCGTGACGATGGTGGTCAGCGAGAAGCCGATGGCGTAGAAGTAGTTCGCGAAGACGGCCAGGGGGACGTGTTCGTCGAAATAGTGGTTGATCGACGGTTCGACGTTCAGACCCAGCCTCTCCTGGAGGGCGATGACGTCGTGGGCGTGGGCGACTGCCAGGCCTTTGCGATCGGGCGCCGCGTTCCTTACGAAGGAATAGAGGGTGTAGCCGGCGATGAGGAGGAGCACCTCGCGCCACATGCGAGCCGCCATCACGCGCCGGACGACGGATTCGCGTCTCTGCGAAGCTCCCTCGCGGGCGTCGTGGGCGGCGAGCGTCGTATCGGGTTCCGCGGTCAACGGCGGAGTGGTTGGCACTGGATTACCCGTCATTCACGGTGCCTACGACGATGTTCCCTGACGATGACAGCCCTTCCACGAGCATGATGCGGTTGTCGCCCAACGCCCGACTGAACCGTCCAGTCGCCTTCCAGAGCATGGAGCCGTCTTTCAACGAGTAGGCGGCGACGACGCCTCCCTTGTCGTAGTAGACGGACTTATCGGAGTCGGTGCGTGAACCGACCAGAATGGCGCTGTCGTCGCCGGTCAGCCCGAAAACCGATATGCTGCACGAATCCTCGCTGGCTGGAGCTGGAACTGCCATGGTCTTTCCCCCCACCCGGACCTTGCATTGGGAATTACTGATCGCCGCTTTGATCGTCTTCTCTTTGCCTCGGATGACGTTGACTGAGTCCGTGTCGACCTTCTTGAAGATACCCGCCAGCTCTTTGGGGGTGACGGACGTGGAGGCGACCCAGTTGCTCGAACTGGCCTTCGTCGTCCCGGTCTCCTTCCTCCTGCCTTCGGCGTCCCATATCGTGTACTTGCCGTCCTGAATCTGGTAGAAGGCCTTGTTTCCGGCGTCCACGCCGAAGCCTGCAGGATGCGGGTCCTCCTCCAAGGTCTTGTCGGATCCGCCGAAGGACGAGCTGGCGAGCTTCTTCCCGGTCGACGTCGAAAACACCTGGACCGTATCCGCGTCTTTGTCGACGGCGAGCACGAAACTCTCGGTGACGATGACGTCGCTCGAGAACTTGCCGTAGGTCCGCCACACTTCCTTGCCGTTCCTGTCGAGGGCGAGGAGGTCGCCCGTATACGCGGCCGTCAGGACGGTGCGATCGGCCGTCGCGCCTTTCAACCGCGAGTCGGAGGGGCCCGGCGGCGTGGAACTCTCGCCGTTGGACGATATGAGCTCTCGCTTGTGGCTGTCCGCGCACAGAAAATGCGAATCGTCCCAGAATCCGCTCATATGAGCGTAACAGTCTCCTTTCCAGACGGGTTCGCTTTTGGTGCCCTCGAGCCTGTAGACCGCCCACTTGTCCGATTCGACCGCCAGCATTCCCCCATCGGGAGAGACGTACTGCTTGTAGCCGTTCGGCAGGCGCAACTGCTCGCTGAAGCCTTTGCCCGCTGGGAGGGCCGCCACCGAGTCGCCGGGAACGTCGGGGCCGTTGAAGAGGAAGTGCCGCACGGCCAGCACTCCCGCGCCCGTCAAGGCCACGGCCAGCACGGCCGCCACGGCGATCTTCCAGCCTCTGCGCCGGCGGCGCGGAGGCGGATATCCTCCCGGGGGTTGGACGAGTCGGTACTGACCCGACTGGCCGGAGGCGGCTGTGGCCGGCGTGTAGGCGGGATACTGGTAGGAAGCGTTCGAGGGCGGGACCGCCGGGGAAGCCATGCCCCCCGACGAAGCGGGGGCGAAGGCCGTCGAATACCCCTGTGCGGGTCGGGGCCCCGCTGCCGTCGTGGGGGGGATTCCCCCTCCGAAGGCGAGGGAGTCCGCCGACGGCGCCGATGCGGGCGGGGTCGCGATGCGCGGCGCCGGGAGGAGGCCTTCTAGGGAGGGCTGCAACTCCTCGAGGTCGTGAGCGACCTGCTGGGCGGTCGGACGCTGCTCGGGGCGTTTGGCCAACAGATGGTTCAGAATCCCCCAGAGGGAGTCGGGGATCCCCTCGGGGCGTCCGGGAAGCCGGCCCACGTGCTGGCCGAGCAGCTGCCCCGGGTCGCCGACGAAGGGCGTGACGCCGCAGCAGCTCTCGTAGAGCACGATGCCCAGGGAGTACAGGTCGGAGGCAGGCCTGGGAACCTCGCCGAGGAGGATCTCCGGCGCCATGTAGAGAGGCGTTCCCAGGATCCCGGTGAGGTGGTCGGTGCCGACGGCGTTGTGGATCCGGGCTATCCCGAAGTCCACGACTCGGGGAGTCGCGGGGTCGGTGGTCGAATCGAGGAGGATGTTGGCGGGTTTGACGTCGCGGTGAACGACGTCCGCGGCGTGGACGGCCATCAGGCCTTGCGCCACGTGCGCTCCGATGCGGGCGACTTCCGCCGGAGGCAGAGGACCGTCGGACGCCAGCTTCCCACGCAGATCTCCGCCCGGCACGTAGTCCATGACGATGGCGAAGGTCGTTCCCTCGATGACAAAGTCGCGGATGTTCACGACGTAGGGAGAGCGAATCCTCGTCAGTGTGGTCCGTTCCTTGACGAAGCGCCCGACCAGGCCTTCGTCCTCGACGAGGTCCGCCCGCAGGATCTTGAAGGCCAGCACGTCCTGCTGGGTCCCCTCCGAGCCGCGGCCGTCCTCTTGATGGTCCGAGACGGATCTCCCACGCCACACCTCCCCTTGGGCTCCACGCCCGATGCGCTGATCGAGCACATAGTTGCTACCGAGGCGACGCATGCGTTCTCCGATGGGGGGGACGGACAGGGACATTCCAAATTTACCTGGTCGAGCGGCCCCTATGCACGGCCGCGTGCATATGGGAGAGCACTCCCACCGTCCAGTCTCCGGCCCCGGTATGCAGTTGCGCTCACCACAGGCAGGCCTCGTCGTGGCCGCCGTGCGCTCCGACCGGCTCCCACTCCCCCTCCCTCGCCGGATCCGCCGGCCTTGCACAGTGTGGGCTGACCGGCGCCGGCGGCGGGGCGCCGGTCAGCCTCGGATCAACCGCTGCTGGTCTGCGAACACGGAGTACGTCGGGCTCGTGGCGACGAGTTCGCTGTGACGGCCGACGGCTTCGATCTCCCCGTCTCTGACGACCAGGATGAAATCGCTGTCGACGATCGTCGACAGACGATGGGCCACCACGATGGTGGTGCGACGGCGTCCCGCCTCGGCTACAGCATCCCGCAGCTTCTGTTCGTTGTCGCTGTCCATTTGGGACGTGGACTCGTCCAGAAGCAGGATCGGCCGTCTTCGAAGCAGAACGCGCGCGATGGCCAGGCGCTGCCTCTCACCGCCTGACAGGTTCGTCCCCTGATCCGACAGTTCGAGATCGAGGCCGCCTCGGTCGCGACTGTACAGGTGGTCGAGGTTCACGCGTGACAGCGCCTGGAGGCAGTCGGCCTCGCCGATCTCCGGGTCGCCGAGCGTGAGGTTGTCGCGGAGGGTGCCCGCGATGACCGGGGCGTCCTGTTCCACGAGGCCTATGAGCCCTCTGTCCCGCACATCCGGATCGGAGGCCTCGGCGATTCCCGCTATGCGGACGGATCCCCTCTGCGGCGAGTAGAAACCCGCGATGAGATTGAGGATGGTGCTCTTGCCCGAGCCCGACGGCCCGACGATCCCGACCTTCGCCCCCGGCGGAACGGCGAATGTGACTCCGCGAAGGGCCGGTTTCGGCTCGCCGGCCGTCGCACCGCCTCCGGTTGCCGGATAGGCGAAGTGAACGTCGGCGAATTCGACTGCGCAAGCGTCGTTCGCCTCCGGCACCGGTGTCGGGCCGGAAACCGATGTCGCCTGAGCCTTTCCCCGGCCTGACCGCTCCTCAGGAGCCTCGGCCTCCTCCTCCACCTCGGCGAGGCGCCTTGCGGCTGCGGTGGCCTGCGACAGCGATGTCATGGCTCTCACCGCCTGGCCGACGGGTGTCAGGAGGAGGAACACGTACATGACGAATGCCACCAGCTGCGCCACGGGAAGGGTTCCGTTCGCGACTTGGAACGCGCCGAGTCCGAGGACGACCGCGAGGCAGAGCTGCATCACCACCCCCGAAAGCGGCGTGACGGCGGATGAAACCCGGGCAAAGCGGATTCCGGCCTGCTTCGCCGCGTCGATGGTGCGGTCGACGCGGGAGATCGCCCAGTCCGCGGCGTTCAGGGACCGGATCGTCTTAGACGCGAAAATGCTCTGGTCCAGAGACGAGCCGAGCGACGACACGCCTTCTTGGACCTGGGTGGATGCATTGCGGAGCCGACCCGACAGGGCCATGACGCACACCAACCCGATCGTCACGGTCACCACAGTCGCCAGCAGCAGAAGGGGGCTGACGAAGGCCATGGCGATCAGCGCGCCGACGAACATGATCACGCCGCCGATGATCTGGCCGGCGCCTTCCGTGAGCGCGACGCGGAGCAGGGTGGTATCGGACGTCGCCCTAGCCACGAGGTCGGCCCGTCGGTAGGCTTCGAGTGCGCAGACGGGCAGGCGCAAGACAGCCCGCACGTACGTCATGCGGATCCTGCCCGTCACCTGCTCTCCGAGTGTGCCGAGCGCATAGGTTTGGAATCCCGACAACGCTGCGGACGTCGTCAGCAGGGCGAGGAGAAGGAGAACCGAGGGGAGAATCCCGGTCGAGTTCTCCAACGCGGTGACCATGCTGGCGATGAGGGCGGGCTGCAGCAGACTGAGCGTGGACGCGGCGACTCCCAGCAGAATCGCCACGAGGAACCGCCTCCAATACGGACGGATCTGCCTGACCAGCAGGGAGAACTGGCCTCGATCGTCGCGCGCGCGGCCGCGCGGTTCAAAGTCCACGGTTCTTCCCACCCGCCACGACGGTCATAAGCGGCTTGAAGTTGTCCCTCAGCCCCTCCGGCTCGCCGATCGGCTCGCCGTCGACCGTGACCCAGGCATGCGCCCGGAAAGGCAGGAGGCAAACTCCCGTGTGCCATTCGGGCCAGGCGCCTGACATGCGCAGAAGCAGGGCGATCGCGATGGAGCGGTCGAGGCACCACCTGCCGGAGCAGCGAGTGCTGACACTGACGACCGCACGGTGTGCGGCTATAGCTTCCTCGGCCCGAGCCGGGCGGGCCGCTCGGCTGATTCGGCGCAGCCGCCTCTCCAGCACGTCCGGCTTCCTCCGGGCGAGACGTCGTGCGTAGCCGACGGCTGCCAGCGCCAGGAGTCTGCGCCGAATGCCCAGGCGGGAGTCCGACCGGGGGACGACGACGAAGTCACTCATGGTCGATCGCCCCGATCCCCATGAGCTGGTCGAGAAGCCTGCGGACGTCGCCGTCGACGCGGTCAGCCGAATCGGGGTAGGCTGCAGCGAGCTCCTCGACGACGTCTCGAGGCAGGCCGCCGCCGGAGAGGCGATCGACCAGGAGGGCGCCGAGTTCGTTGAGCTGCCAGTACTCCCCCTTCGTCAGATCGAGGAGCACGCCTCCTCCTTCCGTCTGTGTGAATTTGAACTGTTGGCCCAACTTGTACGGCATTGTCATCCTTTTACGTTGTGAACGGTTCTCAGCCACATCTCCGCTCCAAGCGTGGCGTCGAGGAAGCGAAACGGCTGGGTGCTCGGGTGCACGGCGGTGAGGAATTCGCGGAACGCCTCCGCGTCGATGAGTCCCTCTTCCTGGAGAAGAGACCCCTCCGCGAACTCTCTCACCATGGATCCGCGATTGCGAGCGAGCCCCGAATACGCTTCGGCGCTGTAGTCTCCCTTGGATCTGCGGGAGAGGAGCTCATGGGGGAAATTCTCCGGAACGGCTGCTTGAAGCACGGGTTTGAACACTCCGTGCGACACACGATCCTCCAATCGGGTCCTGAAGGCGAGGTCCACGACCGCGTCGTCCAGGTAGGGGGCGTCAAAGGCGACGCCATGCCGTTCGGCCACCTGTGACATGCGTCGGATCAGGCGTCCGTCGGCGTTGACCAGCCGCAGCATCTCGAAGTCCACGGGAAGAGTGTCCGGGGATTCCTCGCCGAGGAGGTCAGCCGCCTCGCGTATGAGCTCGCCCGACTGGCTCACAGCTGCAGCCGTGGCCCAGGAAGGCGCCCGGGCTTCAGGCTCCCAGTACTGTTCGGGGCCGTTCGAATCCGGCTGGCGGAGTTGGCCGGCCATGTCCCTCAACCACACGGAGTGCGGCATCCTCCGGGTCAGCGCGCGGATGGTCCGGGCGGTCTTCCAACGGGCGATCGCCTGCATACCGCGCATCGGCCGGAATGCCCGAAGAGGATGCCTCCGGACGAGGGAGTACAGGTGAGTGAACGACGGCGAGAAGAGTTCGTCGCCGCCGAGCCCGGTGAGATGGATCGTCACGCCTCGGTCATGGAGCCGTTCCGCCAGTGCCCGGGTGAATCCGAGCGTTCTCAGGGCGGGGTACGGCGAGCTCGGGTCGCCGTCCGAGGTCGAATTCCATTCCGCATACCAGGGGGCGACGTCCGGCTCCATCCGGATGTGGTCGCCGGTGCCCATCCTGCTCCGGGCGAGGGCAGCCCACTTCACGTCGTCATTCGTCGCATCGTAGGCGTCCTGCCGTACGGTGACCAGCCGTTGGGCATGTCGATCCGCATAGAACGCGAGGGTCGTCGAGTCCAGTCCACCCGACAGGTCGGAGCCGAGCACAGGGGTCGCATCCGCACGCGCTCGAACGCCGGCTTCCAGGGCGACCCGCAATCGGGGGGCGATATCCGTCAGCGGCTCTCGGTGCGCCGGATAGCTCCATCGGGGCACGATGACTCCACGGCCGTCGGGATGCAACTCCAGGGCATCGGTGACCGGCACATGCTCCACGCCTTTCCACAGCGGCCGATCGGAGAGCGGCCAGGGGGCTCGGGGCGCCAGCAGGGTCGTCGCCAGCATTTCCCTTCGAATCGCGCGCTCTGCGATGCGCGCTAGGATCGACGCCTTGTTCGCCGCGACGACGATGCCGTCGACATCCGCGTAGAAGATCTCGTGGGTGGCCGCCAGCGTGCCGTGGACCCTGGTGGACCCGTTGAAAGCGACCGCTGTGATGTAGGAGCCGGGAACTCTGTCGTAGAGGGCGTCGACGTCCCGAAACGAACGGATGGAGCGGACCGCACGGTCTAGAGCGTCGTCGCGGTTGCGACGGTCAGCGTCTTGCGGACGCTTGTCTCCAGAGAATAGAAATCGACAAGAGTGGCGTACATCAACCCCTGGTTGGCAGTTCCGCGGAGGCGGCGTCCCTATCATCGGTTGGACTGGTACCACCGAGGAGGGCGGATGAAATCGCAGGAACGGATGGCGTTCACGGGAGAGGTAGGCGTCGTTGACCTCTGGAAATCGTTCGGCAAACGCACGATCCTCGCCGGAGCGAGGCTGAGCGTTCGGGCAGGCGAGTCCTTGGCGATAATGGGGCACAGCGGCTCCGGCAAGTCGACCCTTCTCCATCTCATCTCGGGAATCGACGTTCCGGATTCGGGGAGCGTCGTCTACGGATCCGACCGCGGCGACGTCGAGGTCTCGGCTCTGTCCGCACGGGAGCGGACCGGGATTCGCCGGCGTCACCTCGGTTTCGTCTTCCAAAGGGACATGCTTCTCCCCGACCTGACGGCGGGCGAGAACGTCGCCCTCTCATGCCTCCTCGACGGAATGACCAAGAAGGAGGCTTTGAAGGTCGCCATGGATCGGCTGACGAGCGTCGGTCTGTCCGCCTACAGCGGCCAGAGGCCGGGAGAGCTCTCCGGAGGGGAGGCCCAGCGCGTGGCCATCGCACGTGCCACGGCGACCGACCCGCAGATCATATTCGCCGACGAGCCGACGGCCTCCCTCGATTCCCTCACCGCTGAAGCCGTCGTGGAGGAACTGTTGCAGGCGACGACCGAACAGGGGCGGACGCTCATCATGGTCACTCACGATCCGGCTGTTGCCTCACGCTGCGACCACGTCGCCGAAATCCACGACGCCAGAATCCAGGGAAGGCCGAGCCAACGATGAACCCCCGCGCATTCGCCTGGCTTCTACGTCCGTCGAGGCAGAGCGCCATGGCCTCGGCGACTCCGGCTGCCACGTCCGCCGTCGCAGGATTCGTCAGCTTCACCATCGCGGGACTCGCATGGAAGCTTTGGCATTTGGGCGACCGGCACGAGGCCTACATGGTCCTCGCCGCCATGAGCCTGGCCTGCCTGCTCGTCCCAGTGACGGCCGTGAGCGCGGCCTCAGCGCGAATGCAGTCGAGGCAGCAGGAGGGCAAAGTCTCCACGCTGCGACTGCTCGGCATGTCTGCGGCCGCATCCCGTCTGCTGGTGGTTTGCGAAGTCGCCATCCCCTCGTGCATCGGAGTCGCGATCGGCTGGTGCGGCTCCCTCCTCGTCGCACCGATCATGGACCTCATCTCCTTCGGAGAAGACGAGAGGACACCCCATCCAATCGATGTCCGACCCTCCTGGGAGGGAACGGCGGTCGTAGCGTCGGGTCTGGTCCTCGCGGCCATTCTCAGCGGGATACACCGCCTCAACCGCGCAGTGAACGCGCCGATGAGCGTCAGCGCGAGGGACAGGCCTCCGATCGTGAGGGGAACGCGAGTCGTTGTGGCGATCGTGGCGCTCACGGCATGCCTGAGCGCCATGCATCTGGCGAGCGCGAGCTGGGGAGTGGTGGTGATCGTACTGGTCCTCATCCTCGCCATGCTCGTTCTCATGTCCATATGGAATCTGCTGGGCCCGTACCTCGTCCGACGAAGGGGGAACCGCCTCCTGCTCAAAGACTACTCTCCCGCGGAACTCGTCACGGCGCGGGCGCTCTTGGAAGACCCCGCCGCCGCATGGCGCCAGGTCTCGCCGCTGGCGCTGATGAGCTTCCTCGTCGTTCCGGCGTGTTCGATACTGGGATTTCTCAACGCTGTGACCCGAGGACCGACACAGTTGACCCACAGAGAGCTGATCCTGTTCGACGACGTACGATGGGTTGTGCTTCTGGTGACCATTTCAGCCTTCATCCTCGTTGCGTGTTCAAGCATCGTTTACCAGATAGCCGGGATCGCCGAACGACGCGACCTGTACCTCGCTCTCACCTACATGGGGGCGCCCGTTCGCCTCCTCAAGGATGCACACCTGAGACGCGTGATGGCGCCATTGGCCGTCTCCGTGGTAGGGCCGGCGGCGCTCGCCGTCGTCGCCCTGTTCCCGCTGGTGGCGATCTCAGTGGTGACGTCGCCTTGGTCCTTCGGGATCGCCCTTGCCTGTCTGGGAACGGGAACAGCCCTCGTCCGCTTGGGCGCCTTCGTCACGGGACGCTATCTGCAGGCCATCGTCGCGAAGTGAAGCTCGCCGCGCACGATCGCGGCCGGGAGGCTCCGAACGGGACGGGCACACCGGTTTTACACGGCAGCCCGTCAGGCGACGAGCAGCTTGCGAACGCACAGGCGGACCCGTGGAATCCCCTCTCATCACAAGGATCCGCCCGCTCACGGGATGGAAGGCGCCTGCACGCCGTGGGCGAAGAGACGCCCATCCGCACACACAGCCGGTTCCGCATCAAGGTAAAATGATTCCGTCGAGGGTACGACACTATCGCTTCACCACGAATACATCAACTGTTTTCCGTCTCTGGCTTCTCGTTTGAATTTGAAGAGGAAGCCGATGTCACGGACGGGATGTACGAGTCATTCGCCTTACAGCTCACCGCACGATTAAAGCATCCGATAGTCATATATCAATGTGCTATAAAATACGGCCATTATAACTTCAGCATTCTCAAATAGAGAAACTACCGAACTATTTCCAAACAATTGAGGACACTATGTCAGGCAAAACTGTCGAAGACGATGAGAGCTGGCGGGACATCGCCCGTCGGATCTGGCCCGTCCGAGAATGGATGTCCCGGCACCCGAGGTCGGCTGACTGGCTCGCGGTCGTCACCTGCGTTTCAATCCAAGTCCTGTCCGTCAAGCTCTCAGGGAGGGAATTGAGCCTTCCGGCTCTTGCGATCAGCGCCGTGCTCTTCTGGAGGAGGAGACTCCCGTTTGGGACGCTCATCGCCGCAGTCGCATTCAGCAGCGTCGTCTCAGCCATCGACTTCACCGATTTCCGCGATTTCCCGTTCGCTTTCGCGCTTTACGACGTCGCCAGCCTTCAAGGGTATCGCCGGGGGCTGTTCGGCTACGCCGTAGGCGTGCTTCTACCCGTGGGTACGGCGCTCATGCAGTGCACGATCACGCAGGCGAGATACTCGCCCACGGTCTTCTCCCCCTTCGCTTTAGCCGCCTTGGCCACCGGAACGGCCATCCGCGGACATCGGCAGCGACATGCGCTACTGGCCGAACTGTGGAAAGAGCGCATAGAGCACGCCAGGATCGCCGCCGACATGCACGATGTCGTGGCGCACTCACTTTCGACCATGATCGCCTTAGCCAATGGAGCGGCGTCGGCATGGTCGAAATATCCCGAGCGATCGACGCGAGCACTCCACAACCTCTCGCAAGTCGGACGCACCGCCCTGGTGGACATGGGGCACATCCTTCGCCTCCTTCCACGTGATGATCGCGCCGACAGCGGCGACGCCGAAAAGAATGCAAGCCGAGAATCCCTGGAAGGCCTCGTCGAGGTCTTCCGCTCGGCCGGCCTCCCAGTGCAGCTAACGAAACGCGGAAAACTTCCGGCGAATAGACCCGAACTGCAAACGACCGTCTTTCGGATCGTGCAGGAAGGTTTGACGAACGCCTTGCGCTACGCTCACGGCGCCCAGTGCGTGGAAGTCGAAATCACGGTCGAGAAGGGCCGGATCGACATCGCGATCACCGACGACGCACCCGTTCACGACGTGACAAGAGTCGGCTCGGGTCGAGGCCTTCACGGAATCTCCGCCCGCGCAGCGAAGTACGACGGCGGCAGCACTGCCGGCCCACGACCGGACGGAGGATGGCGGACGCACGCCTTCCTGGTCGTCGACGAAAACGGAGGGACGGCAACGCACCGATGAAAGAAGCCATCCGAGTCGTCCTCGTCGACGATCAAGAACTATACCGCGAAGGCAATGCGCTCCTGCTCGACGCGACGGACGACATCGCGGTCGTCGGCGAGTCCGGCACGGGCGAAGAAGCCCTTCAGACCATCGCGGAAGCCGAACCCGACATCGTGCTCATGGATATCCGCATGCCCGGAATGGGAGGAATCGACGCCACTCGACGCATTGTGTCCGCCCACCCCGACATCAGGGTGATCGCATTGACGATTTTCGACCTCGACGAATACGCTTTCGGCGCTTTGGACGCGGGCGCCAGTGCCTTCATTCTGAAAAGCAGCTCGCCGGAAGCGCTCATCCGTGCGGTGCGGATCGTCGCCAGCGGCGAAGCCGTGGTCGAGCCGCGCATCACCAGACAGCTGATCGACATGTATACCCGGCGCATCATTCCGATGCCCGAGACGGATTCGGAAAAAGGGGAACCCCGCCGAGACATCGACTCACTCAGCCCGCGTGAACGGGAGGTCTTCTACGCCATAGCCCAGGGACTGTCGAATCCCGAAATCTCCGATCGGTTCTTCCTCTCTCCGGCGACGGTCAAAACCTACGTCAATCGTATCTTCTCCAAGCTCAGTTTCCGCGATAGGGCACAGGCTATTATTTATGCTTATAGGAACGGTTTGCATCATATCGATTCGTAATTCCATCGCTTTGCCGCTCTGAATTGCTTCTTCGATGCGAGAATACTCGCTTTCCGAATAGCGTCGAGACCGCTCCCTCCCGTAACGGGGAAAGTGCCCTTCGCCCTATTCGCCTCCCCGTTTCATCGTATAGCGGTGGGTGCGATCATCGTCGATGACGCCTCCGAAGCTCATACCGTAGCCGAAGTCGTAGGCGTTGCCTTCCGTGTCGGCGTATGGCTCGTAGTCGAAGGGGAGATCCTCGCAGTGGGCCTCAACAGCCTCCATGTCTGTGGGAAGGGCCAACGGCAGCAGTCCCGACGGTGCGAACGCGCCTGTCAGGAGTTCCCATACGGCATCCTGCTCCACGCCGAAATCCACGATGATGGCATCGACGTACGGTTCGAACTCGGCGAGCACGGCGGGGTTGTGCATGCGAACCACCACGATGACGGGCTTCTCTTCCATGTCCGCCCGCGCCTGCAGAACCGCGTTGAGATCGGAGGCGTTGACGGCCCGATTGGTCTTGTCCCTGTAACCCCGGTCGGCGCTCTCGCGGAAATCCCCGGAGGCGATGGACCGTTGGCGAGCGGTCCGCGCCGTGTAGGGTCGGTACTGAAGGGTCAACGGCAGGTAGCCGTTGCCGCCCTTCTCCCGGTCGTCCACGGAGTAGGGGTTGGACAGAGGGCTCTCGATGAAGACGACGGCGACGTCGGCCTTCCGCGGATCGTGCGTCCGCCGCAGGGGACAGGAGTCGACACGGAGAGGGTCGACGTCATGCGCCGCCACCGGCGTGCGGAAAAAGGACAGCGAGTCCTCACGGTGAAGGGTCGGTACATACACCGTGGCGTCTGAGGTGAGCGGCAACGTCGGGTGCACGGCCGATTCCGAAACGTTCGCAGCACTGTCAGCGGATGGCGCTCTCGACCCCGCTACCCCGCTGACGCCGACCGGTCTGTTCTTCAGCAGGACGAGAGAGTCGCGCTGCGCGGCCTTCCCCGTGGAGGTGAAGTCGGCCCTGCCCACCGTGGCCGTCGAGCTCTCAGGGTCCAAGTAGGGGTTTTCGAACAGGCCGCACCGGAAGGACGTGCGCAGCAGTCTTGTGGCGCTCGCCTCGAATCGACCACGGGCCATCCGCTGTCCGTCCCGCCGTGCCATGAGTCGGTAGGCCTCTAGGATCGGGCCGATGTCACTGTTGCCGCCGAATTGGTCTACCCCGTTGTCGATGGCGAGCAGGTGGCGTTCGGCGACGCTCATGTCCTCGACCCCGTAACAGCGTTTGCCGAACTCGCCGATCTCCGGGTCGGGGTCGGCGGTGACACCCCAGTCGGTGCACACGACGCCGTCATAGCCGCAATGGCCGCGCAGCAACCCGTGTATGAGGTAGCGGTTGTACGAGTTGCCTCGCGGAGTCTGGCCGTCCCGGCCGTCATTGCCGCCTTCGTACCCCCACGCGATCGAGTAGTAGGGCATGACGGCGGCCGCGCATCCTGTGGGACCGGGCAGGCGAAAGGCCCCTTCGGTGAAAGGCTGCAGGTGTTCGGCTTCGTTTCCCGCGGGGTAGACGGCGAATTTGCCGAAACCATAGTGAGCGTCTCGTCCGGCCTCCCCACTGCCGCCGCCCGGCCAGTGTTTGACCATGACCGCTACCGAATGCCGACCCCAGCCAGGGTCGGTGCGCGAAACAGTTCCGGCCTCGCCGACGCATTCGCCACACGGGATTTGGCTCGTCTGCATGCCATCGCAGTAGGCGGCCGCATAGTCGGTGACGAGCCTGGAATGCGGACCCCAGGTGTCCTCCAAGCGCATCCAGCGCGGTTCGGTTCCCAAGTCGATTTGGGGCCCTAGAGCGGTGACGATGCCCAACGCCCTGTACTCGCGGGAGATTATAGAAGCGCATTCGCGCATGCGTTCCGGGTCGAACAGCGCCGCCATGCCCAGTCCCTCGGGCCAGCGGGAGACGCCACCGGCTCCGCCCTTGAACTCGGCCGACGCCTCGGCTGCACCGTTGCGCGGATCGGAGGATGCGTTGACTGGGATTCCGAGGGGAAGGGCCTCGCAGAACGCCTGCATCGCATTGTTCCAGCGGGCGGCGGTCGCCGCGTCCTGCAGATTCATGACAAGGACGTGGCGGACGCCGTCGGCGAGCATGCGACGCTGTTGGTCGGTCAGATCCCAGGGGCGAGCGCCTGAGGCGTCGTAATCCTTGCCACCGTAGGTTCCGGGGAAGGGACCGTCCGGCAGGGCGGGAACCGTCTGGTGGGGAGAGTAGAGCATGAGTCCGGCTATCTGCTCGACGCTCAGCCGGCCGGCCAAGTCGGCAGCGCGAGTTGAGGCGTCCAATCGCCAGTCTTCATAGGGCAATAGTTCACCGGTACGGGCCAAGTCCTTGAAAATCCGACCTTCCACTTCGATGAGAGGGGCGCAGACCGTGACGATCTCCGGCCCCTCGCCGCCCGGCTGTGGTTGGCGGAGAAGAGCCGGCTCGCCCGACTGCTGGCATTCTTCTTCCCGTCGGGAACCGTGCATGGTCATCGCCTCGCTTCAGCCTCACTCCCTGCCGGGCGGACAACCGGCATCTGTCGTTCCCTATCCTCGCAAATTCGACGAAGGAGTGCGCCAGATCGCCACCTTGAGCCCGAAAACAGGTGAACGCATCGATGAGTTCCCCACCGGGAGGCACTCCCCTCCAGAACAGCCTTCACCGACGGGCCACATCCACCCTTGGGGTGGCTGACGGGACTCGAACCCGCGACCGCCTGGACCACAACCAGGAGCTCTACCAGCTGAGCTACAGCCACCGCGTGCACCGCCTTGTGAGCGGCAACGAGACGAGTTTAACGTCGCCGCGAGCGCGCCGCCGAATCGGTGTCCCGTGATGCCGGACACCTGCCCGGCGTTCTCGTGAGACTGCGTCGCGGTTCCGGCATCACTGTATTTTCGGTCACAGTCAGTCGATTCGCCGTCGGCTCTCTGCGGCGGCGTCCGCGTGGATCCGCCGGAACGCAGCAAACGTCAGGACTCGCCCTCCTCCGCGCGGCGCGCTTCGCCGGAAGAGGACATTCGCGTGTTTTACAGCCAATGCGCATGTCCCGCGGTTAGTCTCGTGTCGCTTGCCTAAGTCGACGCATCCTGTGCAGTCGACGCATCTACGCATCATGAGGAGGAATTCATGAAAGCCCTACTGCTCGATGCCCCCGGTCCCCCCGAGACCCTCCGGCTCGGCGAGGCGCAGGCCCCTCACGCCGGCTCCGGGGAAATCGTCGTCCGCGTCAAAGCGTGTGGTTTGAACCCCGTCGACTATCGCGTCGCCCAGTCCGGCAACCCGGCGTGGACGTGGCCGCACATCCTCGGCCTGGATGTGGCCGGGGTCGTCGAAGAAGTGGGCCAGGACGTCAGCGGTTTCGTTCCCGGAGACAAGGTGGCCTATCACGGGGATCTCCGTAGGAACGGCGGGTACGCCGAGTTCGCCGTCACAGCAGCGGACACGGTCGCCCCGATGCCTCAGGGACTCAGCTTCGAGAAGGCCGCCGCACTTCCGTGCGCGGGCATGACCGCTTACCAGGCGATCAACCGCCGACTTCACCTACACGCCGGAGACACCATACTCGTCACGGGAGGAGCGGGTGGCGTCGGAGGATTCGCCATTCAACTCGCCCGCTCGCGCCAGGCGCGCGTCTTCACCACGGCCTCGCCCGCCAACCTCATGTACGTCGGCAGACTCGGAGCCGACATCGTCTTCGACTACCACACCGACGACGTCCCGACCAGCGTCCGCGAACTCACGAACGGCTACGGCGTGGACGGCGTGATCGACACCATCGGCCCGGATTCAGCTCGCGACAACCTTGAGCTCGTCGCCTACGGAGGAGGGCTCGTCGCCGTGGCCGGACGCCCGGAGACGAACCCCGTCCGGCCTTTCACGACGTCTCCGTCCGTGCACGAGATCTCGCTCGGGGCCGCACACGCCTACGGCAACCCGGCCGCCCGGAAAGACCTGGTCACCATGCTCACCGCCATTATGAGGCGTGTGGCCAACGGAACCCTCGACGCCATGCTCACCGAGACCGTGAGCCTGGCCGACGTCCCGGCGGCCCTGGCTCACCTGGCGACGCGGCACGCCCGCGGCAAGACTGTCTACGTGGCCGACTGACCGTCTCGCCGATCCTTCGTCAGCCCCGGCGGACGGGCGACCCAGCCGCGTCACCAGCCGACCCTCATGGCTATGGCGTCGGCGAACTTGGCGAGATGGCCGGGATCGGAAGAGAGGTAGAGCGAACCGTCGATCAGCGAGATCTCCATGACGTAGAACTCGTGCTGGTCTGCCGGTCCGCCGCGTACGATGTCGACTCGGTTGAACAAGGCGAGCTCGTCGCGCCCGTGTGTGTCGATGGTGAAGGAGTGGACGGCCTTGCGGATCTCCTCGCCCCAACGCCATTCGTTTTCGTTGGCGTCGGCCGAGCGCACCACCTCTTCGTGAAGCTCGTCTTCCGACCGAAAGCGCGGGTGGAGCATAGCCTCTTTCTCCACCCTGTATGCGGGCAGCCCATTGAGGTAGATGAGCGATATTTCACCGGAGCGATCGATTTCCTCAAGGTATCGCTGCACCATGACGGAACGGCCGCGCGAGAGCTCGTGCATCGCGTGGCGGATGGCCGCCCCGCGCGATGCCGGGTCCGTGGCAGTGTAGCGTCCGGTCCCCCGCCCTCCCGACGACACGGCGGGTTTGACGACGAAATCGCCGAAGGCCGGAAAGCGCGTGTGCACCTGATGCTTCGAATACTTGTGGTCGGGTTCGAGCCACGTCGTCGGAATGGTCGACAGACCGCGCCTGGCCAGCTCGGCCAGATAGTGCTTGTCCGAATTCCACGACATGAGACCCGCCTGGTTGAGCAGCCGGGGAACGGAACGCGCCCACGCCAGGAAAGCTTCGCGGTTGACCGCATAGTCGCGCACTGACCGCACGACGACGACCCCCGCCGCATTCCAGTCCACGGAAGGGTCGTTCCACACGGCGATACGGGGTTCGAGGCCTCTTTCCCGCAGCGCGTCGGGCAGTCCAGCCTCGTCGGGGTCGAGATCGGGCAGATCGGCGCAGGTGGCCAGAGTCACGAGTGGTGCAGACACGTCTTCAACTGTACCGGAACGGACCGAGGCGAGGCGGGCCTACGGCGGACCAGAGCGCTTCCCGCTTCGCCCACGTTCGTCCACCCGCCAAGGCATCGCCTCGGCGAAACCTTACAGCTCGTCGTCCGGGCTGGGTGCGGCCGGGGCCGAGGCGTCGGGGTCCCTCCCGGTCTGGACATCCAGAAAGCGGTGGACTTCGTCGACGATGCGCTGAGTTCTCCTCTCGATCACCGTCTGCGGATCCGATCCGAATAGCCTGACGTCGTCCGGAGTGAAGAAATGAGAGGCGAGCACTTCATCGATCTCGCGGTCGCGAATCGAGTCGTACACCATGGCCATCCAGTCTGCGATGTCGGGATCCTCGAAACCAAGGATCACACGGTTGCCCGTGGAATTGCGGTGTCGCTCATCGCAGTCATTCGAGGAGACGACCCGTCGAACGACGTCGTTGAGCGAGCCGATCTCTTCGACGCTCGCAGCTAGGTCGTTGAACTCAAGCCGCTTCCGCGTCTCGAGCGAACGAGGATGGCGCGCCCACATCGTGCAAAGGGCTATCCTGCTCGCCCCCTGATTGGTTCTGAAAACTTCCAGATCAGGAGTGGTGAAAGTGTTCTCGACTTTAACCGCATCCAGAAGCCTTTGAATCGACCCGTGCTCATCGCCTTTGACAATGAGTTTGGTGAGCTTACGCACAGACGTACTACTGGAGAGAGACAGCAGCACCGCATTCGCGGCGGCTCTCCAAAACCACCGGACGAGAAGCCTGCGAGTGCGTCTGTCCGAGTCGGGGAAAAGGGAAAAATACCTGTTGAGGATGAGTAGAAGAAACTGCTGCGGAAGGAACGTCATATGGGGAACCCCCACACGATCCTGAAGGAACTTGACAGTGGCGTGAAGGGAATCCTCCGTCCGGCGAAAACTCGCAGCCTCGTCCTCGTCCGGAAAGTCCGACAGCTTTCTCCTGTCGGGCGTGAACTCGTCGTTGGGGCTGCGAGTGAGGTCGGGATGCCTGCGCACGAGAAGCGCGGAATAGACCAAGTCATCGGGCATCCGTCCGAACGTGGTGCTGGAGGCGAGGCTGTCGGCGATCGTGGTGACGTTGACGATCTCGGCGCCCGATCCGCTGGCGCCGTTGATGGCGTTGAAGACTTCGGACTTCTTCAAACGCTTGCCCGCATTGTTGATCCTGTCGAAGATCCGCCGGAGCTCATCCTCGTCCGCCCGTTCGAGGACAGTGGTCGGCAACGCGAAGTCCCGCAACGCGGTCGTGACCGTCTGCAGATGCTCCGCATACTGCTGTCCGTCAGGGTTCTCCTGGAACCACATGAAAAGCCGAGGGATGCTGAACAGAGTCGGAACCGGAACGGCCACCTGCCCGCGCGCATTGCGCAGGCTCGTGAAACGCTCGTGTTTGGGCAGGTAGACGACCGCGAACTGCGAATTCGCATCGATCTCCTCAGCCACGGCGTTGACGAGGCTCGTGATGCGCTGTTGCCCGTCGACGACCCAGAGGGCATCGTGCCTTTCGGGGGCGACGATGCCGAGTTCGCCGAAGCGCACGTTCCCCGCGGGCGCCTCGCGCCTCCACAGAAGCGCGTTGCCCACCGGATAGCCACGCCGGATACTGTCGAAAAGATCGAAGATGTCCTTCTGCCCCCACCGGAAAGAACGCTGAAACTCAGGGATGCGGAGCGCGCCTTCCCTCGCATAGTCGACGAGGTCGCTGATCGTAAAAGTCTGTGCACGCGACTTGGCCTTGGCAACTGTCATGAGCCCAGAATACCCACCGGACTTCGACTCGATACAGACCATCCACGCGAAGAGGCCTCCGATACCCCGGAGGCCTCAGCCAGTACACCGCCTGGGACTCGAACCCAGAACCCACTGATTAAGAGTCAGTTGCTCTACCAATTGAGCTAGCGATGCGAACGCATTGAGCTTACCGCCGTCGACGCCTCCGTGCAAGTCGGAGCCGCCGGCCCCGAATGTGCCCTCACGCACAGGAAATGACGAGCACGACGGAGACCCCGGATCGCCGTCCTCGGCGGGCTTCGCGATCGTTGCGGACCAGCACGGCGTCCCTCGCCTCGCCGACTCCGGCAACGCGTGACCCCACGGATATGGCACCCTTGTTGAGTGACTTCCTCCGTGCCCGCTGAGGCTTCCGCCGCACCCTCGCCTCTGAACGCCGCCCTCGACCGCATCGAGGACGCACACGGCCTGACTCCACCGGATGAAGCGATCTATGAGGAATTCGTCTCCTGGGCCGAATCGACCGGTCGACCTCTCTACCCTCATCAGGAAGAAGCCCTCCTCGCCGCCGTCGAAGGCGAGCATCTCATAGTCTCCACTCCCACGGGCTCGGGCAAGTCGATGGTGGCCCTGGCGGCGATCTTCACCGCACTGGCGGAAGGCCGCACCGCCTATTACACGGCCCCGCTCAAAGCGCTCGTCTCGGAGAAGTTCTTCGAACTCATCGCGACCTTCGGAGCGCACAATGTCGGAATGATCACCGGCGACACATCGATCAACGCATCGGCACCCATCGTCTGCGCGACGGCGGAAATCGTCGCGAACATGGCGTTGCGCCAGGGCGAGGACGCCGACATCGGCGTCCTCGTCGCCGACGAGTTCCACTTCTACGGCGATCCCCAGCGCGGCTGGGCGTGGCAGGTACCGCTTCTCGAACTCACCTCGACCCAGCATGTACTCCTCTCCGCAACCCTCGGCGACACGGCATTCCTCGCCGAGGACATGAAGCGCCGCACCGGCCGCAGCGTGACCACCGTCGACGACGCCGAACGCCCCGTCCCCTTGAACTTCTCCTACTCACGCGAGCCTCTGGGCGAAGTCGTCAACGAACTCGTCCACACACACCGGGCACCCGTCTACGTCGTCCACTTCTCCCAACGCGAAGCGGTGGCCCAGGCCCAGGCGCTCCTGCCGATCAATCTCCTCGCGAAAGAGCAGAGGAATAAGATCGCGGCGGCGATCGGCGACTTCCGATTCGGCCCCGGATTCGGCAGGACCCTCTCCAAACTCCTGCGCGCCGGAATCGGCGTGCACCACGCAGGGCTCCTCCCCCGCTATCGACGGCTCGTCGAACGACTCACCCAGATGGGGCTCCTACAGGTCGTCTGCGGAACGGACACACTGGGCGTCGGCATCAACGTGCCGATCCGCACGGTACTCCTCACCTCCCTGTCGAAATTCGACGGCGCGCGCTCGCGGCATCTGTCCGCCCGGGAATTCCACCAGATCGCGGGGCGCGCGGGACGCGCCGGTTTCGACACCCGAGGCGACGTCATCGTTCAGGCGCCCGAGTACGAGATCGAAAACGCGAAGGCCCTCGAGAAGGCCGCGAATGACCCGAAGAAACTGAAGAAGATCGTCAAGAAGAAGGCGCCCGAGGGCGTCGTGCTGTGGTCGGACAAGACCTTCGCGCATCTTCAGAGAGCCCAGCCGGAGACGTTGGTCTCGCACATGCGGGTGAGCCATGCGATGCTTCTCAACGTCCTTCAGAGGCCGGGCGACGCCGTCGCAGCCGCCATCCGCCTCCTGACCGACAACCACGAGCCCGCCACGCCGTCCAATCCGCTCCTTCGCAAGGCGGTGGAGATATACGAGACCCTTCGGTCCGCGGGCATCCTCGTCCACCACGACCGTCGGTGGCAGGACGCTCACCCGGGAGAGTCCGCCATTGCATTCGCCCGCGAAGTCCCCGGCGATTTCGCGCTCAACTCGCCGCTCGCGCCCTTCGCGCTGGCGGGTCTCGATCTGTTGGACCGCGAATCGCAGGACTATGCGCTGGACGTCGTCAGCGTCGTCGAATCCGTCCAGGAGAATCCCATGCAGGTCCTCTATGCACAGGAGCGGGAGGCCCGCGGCGAGGCCATCGGGAAGATGAAGGCTGCGGGGATCGGGTATGAGGAGCGAATGGCCGAGGCCGACCGGATCACGTGGCCTCAGCCTCTCGGCGAACTGTTGCACGGAGCGCTGGACGTCTACCGGCAGACGAATCCCTGGGTCGACGGCTACGAGCTCACTGCGAAGTCCGTCGTACGGGAGATGATCGAGCATGCGGAGACTTTCTCCGAGTTCGTCTCGCGTCTCGACCTCGCTCGCAGTGAGGGGGTCCTGTTGCGCTATCTCACCGACGTCTACAAGGCGCTCCGGCAGACAGTTCCCCTCGAGGCGCGCACAGACGAAGTCGACGACATCACAGTCTGGCTCGGCTCGCTCATCCGTTCCGTCGATTCCTCGCTGATCGACGAATGGGAGGCCCTCGCGGAGGGGAGAGCCACGGCCCAGCAAGCCGAAGGCCCCGCTACGGGTGCGGAGTCCGGATTCGACGAAGTCGCCTATGGCGTCGCAGAAGGCGGCACGGCGGCTGTGACCCGCAATCGACATGCCTTCAGGGTTGCGGTCCGCAACGCGGCCTTCCGACGAGTCGAAGCCGTCCAGTTCGAGGACGGCGAGGCCCTCGACCGTCTGGACGGCGACCCATCGTGGTCTCCGGGAACAGCACCGGACGGCACCGTTTACCCGCAGGGGCCGACCTGGGACGGCGAGGCCTGGCTAGAAGCGACCGACCCGTTTTACGACGAATACGAGGCGATCGGCATCGGCTCCCAGGCGCGTGGAGCGGATTTCTTCCGTATCCGGGAACGGGCCGAAGCGGCGGATCTCATCGAAGTGGGCGTTCCCGGCGACGTGGCGGAAGCGCTCATGGACGGAAGAGAACCCGGCCGCCTATGGGTCGTCACACAGGTCTTCGATGACGGCGTAGGCGACGGCGACTGGGGTTTCCACGCTTTCGTGGACCTCGACGAATGCGACGAGGCGGGCGCGGTGCGTCTGCGGGTCGTTCGCGTCGGGAAACTCTGGAGTTGACCTGACGCGGCTACACTGCAATTGTCACTGCCGGCATACGAGGTCGAGATGAGCAACGAACCAGACAACCCAAAGGGAATGGCACAGCGCGGACGAATCGAGACGAACGGCGTCAACTGGTCGGGGCAGGAAACCAGCTTCGACGGCGTGCTCCGCCCGGATGTGACCGAGATCGCCACGCGCTTCACTCGAATTCGCGAGAGCGTGGCGGCCGCTTCGATCGCCTCGGGGCGTGCCGAGGACGCCGTCGCCATTCTCTTGGCCGCGAAGTTCCAAGAACCGGAACGCGTGGCAGCGGCGCTGCGAGCCGGTGCGTCCAGGATCGGCCACAACTACATCCAACAGCTCACACAGAGTGAGTCCGAATTGAGATCCTCGGGGGCGCCGTCCCACCGAGTGCACGTGATCGGCCACGTCCAGGCCAACAAGGCCGGCAAGGCGCTGCGCGCGGCCGATTGCGTGGAGACGGTCGACTCCTTCGAGCTGGCTTCTCGTCTCAACCGCATTCAGGAGAGGCGCATCTCGTTGGGCGAATGCGACCGGTGGGGGGATCCGGTCGGTCGTTTCGATGTCATGATCCAGGTCAACTCCGCCGGATCGGAATCCCAGTATGGAGCCCCGCCGGAGGCGGTCGTGGACTTGGCGGGGGAGATCGCAGAGCTGCCCAATCTGCGTCTGACGGGGCTCATGCTCATCGGCGCGAATACGGATGACGTCACGGCTGTCGCAGCTTCGCATGCGCGCGTGCGCGAGCTGCGCGACGCCATTAGGGCGGCCGGGGTGAGTTCTTGCGCAGAATTGTCGATGGGCATGACGAACGACATGGAGATAGCCGTCAAGGAGGGCTCCACCCAGGTGCGAGTGGGCACGGCAGTGTTCGGCCCTCGCCCATTCCTTCGGACATCTACGCGATAAACCTCCGGGTCCGACGGCGCTGCACGGCCTCCTGTGAAGGATGTCTAGCGCGCCGACCATAGCCTCGCCGTTCTGCCGGGTCCGGCCCCCAAGGCGCCGGCGTCTGCGCACGTCATTGCCATCGCCGCCTCGCACCAAGAACGCTGACCGCTCCGGCTCCAAGAAGCTCGGATAACTCCAACCAGCGCTGAGTCCCGAGACTCCCCTGAGGCCCTCAGGGGTTCTCAGTTCCTCGGCATTCCCCTTCGCGCACGATGCTCCGCTCCCGCAGCGAGTTCGCCATCGCCGCGGCCAAGTGCGTCGGCGTATGCGCGAACTCCCACGATTCTCCTCTGGGCACTCCTCACTCCGCGAGCTCCGGTGTCAAGCCGGAACGGCTGCGACCGCCATGAGCTCGTCTCGACCGTCATCCCAGCTCAAGACGGCGCAGTGAGCCTCCCGGCAAGACCGGCCGCAACCTTCCGAACGCGGCGATGCCACCGGCAAAGGCGGGAACCGATCGAAGCCTGGCTGCCCGAATCCACAGGTTCCTCTGCGTATCCGAGGCCGCCTCATGCCAAGCGGTACAGCCAACCGTGCGTGTCTTCAACCATTCCGAGCTGAATACCCGTCAAGTGGTCGTATATCGCTTTGGTCGTTTCGTGTCCCGGAAGATCGACGTGGAAATCCCGACTCGAAAGCGACCCGATGGATGTGACGACGGCGGCAGTCCCGCATGCGAACATCTCGGTCACCGCACCGCTGTCGATTCCCGCTAGAACGTCCGCAATGGGCAGAGTCTCCTCCCTGACGTCGCGTCCTTCGTCCCGCAAGAGCTGAAGGATGGAGGAACGGGTGCATCCCGCGAGGATGTTGCCCGTCAACCGAGGCGTGCGGATCGATCCATCCGACATGACCACGAAGACGTTCATGCCGCCGAGTTCGTCGATATCGGTCCCCATCGTCGCGTCGAGGAACATGACTTCGTCATACCCCGCGTCGTGAGCGACCGTCTTCGGCAGCAACGAGGATGCATAGTTGCCGCCGGTCTTGGCGTCGCCCATGCCTCCCGTTCCGGCACGGTGGAACTCCCGTTCGACCCACACGTCGATGGGCTGGAATCCATTCGCGAAATAGGCTCCGGATGGGGAGGCGACGACCATGTATTCGTAGCGATGCGAGGCCCGCACACCCAGAAAGGCTTCGGATGCGAATATGAAGGGACGGAGGTAGAGGGACGACCCCGGCGCATCGGGCACCCATGCGGCGTCCTGACGGACGAGATTGACGATCGATCCGATGAAGGCTTCATGCTCGAACTCGGGAATGGCCAGGCGGCGACTCGAATGGTTGAGTCGCGCTGCGTTGTAGGTGGGCCGGAACGTCCAGATGGAGCCGTCGGCGTGCCGATAGGCCTTCAGACCTTCGAAGACCTCTTGCCCGTAATGGAGAACCGCGCCAGCCGGACTCATGGCAATAGCTTCGTACGGTTCGATCCTGAAATCATGCCATCCCCGCTCGGCGGTCCATGTCGCATGGGCCATGTGGTCGGAGAACCGTTTGCCGAAGCCGAGATCGACGAGAGCCGCGCTGCGCTCTGCCTGGCTCGTCGAATGCGGATTGGGAACGATTTCCCAGGAGCCGAGCAATTCGTCGGCGAGTGGAACCTTTCCCATGGAGGCGAGTTCTAGATTCGTATACGTCATTGTGTCACTTCTTTTCTTTCTTGACGATAGACCGATTGTAGCCGGAGGACGTGCCGAGGCATCGCCCGCCCGAAGGTTGAAGACCGCCTGCTTCCCGGTCGGGTAGTCAGCCTCGGAGACGGGCTGCGATGTCGTCGCCTATCTGCGGAGTTGAACGCACAAGAGGGTTTCCTGAAGCCGCTGCCTCCGCCCGCACCGCCATATCGGCCTCGACTGCTGTCTCGATGGCACGTGCGGGGCCGGGATGCCCCAAATGGTCGAGAAGCAAAGCCGCGGAGGATATCGCCGCGGTGGGATCGGCCTTATGCCGCCCGGCGATGTCCGGAGCCGACCCGTGGACAGGCTCGAACATCGACGGGTAGGAGCCTTCGGGATTGATGTTGCCCGAGGCCGCCAGGCCGATGCCGCCCGTCACTGCGCCGGCTTCGTCGGTGAGAATGTCACCGAAAAGGTTGTCGGTTACAAGCACGTCGAATCGTCCGGGATCGGTGAGCAGGAATATCGTGGCGGCGTCCACGTGGAGATAGTCGACCGCGACATCGGGGTATTCGGCGCCCACTTCTTGGACGATCCTTCGCCACAAGCCTCCCGCATTGACAAGGACGTTGTGTTTGTGAACGTATGTCAGCTTTTTGCGAGAACGTGACACGGCTTTCGAAAAAGCGTAGCGGACCACTCGTTCCACTCCGTAAGCGGTGTTGACGGAAACCTCTGTGGCGACTTCGTGAGGGGTTCCCTGCCGCATGACCCCCCCGTTGCCGCAGTACAACCCTTCGGTCCCCTCTCTCACGACGAGGAAGTCGATCGCGCCGGGGGCTGCGAGCGGAGTCGGAACACCCGGATAGTGCCTGCTGGGTCTGAGATTGACATAGTGGTCCAAGGCGAAGCGGAGTTTGAGGAGCAGACCTCTTTCCAACAGTCCGGAGGGAACTGACGGATCGCCTACCGCTCCGAGGAGGATTGCGTCATGTCGCTTGATCTCTTCGAGCTCGGCGTCAGGGAGGATCTCGCCCGTCCTGTGGTAACGTTCAGCGCCAAGTTCGTAGCGGGTAAACTGAATATGTAATCTTTCATTTCCGATTGTGTCGCATACTGCTACAGCAGACTCTAAGACTTTACAAGCCTCGCGGACGACTTCAGGACCGATGCCGTCACCCGGAATCACCGCGATGTCGATGGTGCGAGTCATGGATTCCATGATAGCGAGTACCGGAAACCCGTGACTGTCGTCTCGGCATTTGGTCATTTTCGTCGAATACAAAAGAAAACGAAAAGATTATTCAATACATACTAAGCGTTTTGTCGTTTTATATTATTAAATATTTAAATACAGTATCGCGAATCGACTTTAAACATTTAAACGTAATGTACAATATATAAAATAAATCCTTTCAATAAAATTGAACTGCGTTAATCAATATAGTTTTCTACATACTTCATTTCATGAGTGATATTCATTCCCAAGGACTCATCGTTCTTATCGTCCAGAAGACTCTTGACCGCGAAAAATCCCCCGACAATAAGCCCTGTGACGATGAGAAGGATGAGGATCACGCCTATCGGCCTTGTAAAGAAGCCTTTTTTCTTAGGCCTCTGATCCGACTGCCCCGATCCCGCATCCGCGAAGGGTTGCCCGCCGAGCACCGGCGGAAGAGCGGCCGACGCCGGCATAGCCTGGTATTGGGGCATGGCCTGGTACTGCGGCATCGCCGCCGAGGGGGCCGACGGTGCAGTGCCGTCAATCGCTGGTCCGAGAGTACCGGTTTCTCCAACAGGCCTTGGATTCGCGCCGATCGGACCGGGAACGTCGCCGACCGGATACCCTCCAGGACTACCGGCATTCCACGACTGACCATGCCCGGCGTCTGACAGCCCGTCGGGCGGCTGTTCATTGAAATAGGCCGAGTAGGACGAGAAGACTTCGGCTGCTCTCGAGGCGGAGAAGACCGTCTCGTCGGACGATGCGGCATTTCCGGACTCGGCAGCCTGCAAATGCCGCTCATCCTCGTCGTCAAGCCAGAAATTCCATCCCTCCGGAGCCGGCCCCCAGGCAGGGTCCGGTCGCCACGACGGGTCGGGAACCCATCCTTCGGGCGGAGCCGGCCAATTGGGCGGCGGATTGAAGCGCCTGACCATGTGCAACTCTCCTTACAGTATAGTGCATGTTGCGACAGCACTGGCATTCTATCTCTGCACAACCGCCTTGCCACAAATACAACACCGCTCCGCAGTAGATCCACCGGCGAGGAGTGAGAAGAAGAGATCGGCTCAGGACTGCCCGAGGAAGATGGCCAGCCATCCTAAGGCCAGAGTTGAGGCGATTGCCGTGGCCAGCATAAGGATTCCGCCCGGCCTCATGAGGAACTCGCGTCTTCGCGCCGGCCAAAGGGTACGCGGATGCGTGGAGACCTGCGCTATGCGCTGACCACTCGCGTGAGAGCGACGTCGAGAAGTATGCCGTATATCATATTCAGACTGCCGTGATGCAGGATAACCGGCCGACACGGTGTCGATAGGCCTGGCTGGAGCGGGGTATGCGTTGGCAGCGCGATACGTCGATGCCCCTGAATACCAGGAGGCGGCAATCCTGGCATCGTCCCGAGAACCGGCGGACGGCGAAAGCCGAGACTCCCGAGGCTCCGGTTTGGAAGCCCTCTCATGGACGGCATCGGCTCGCCGCGAATCCCCACCTCCTTCGGAGGAAGAGGGACTGTACGTCATTCCTCGCCAATAAGCGGTTTCATCCGACCAAATCCCTGCAGAGCTGTCCCGATGACGGGACACATCGGAACGTTGGGGCATGTCTCGATTCTCCTTCGCGTTCGCTATATATACTGTGATCCGATTTGCTGGTCCAATTCTGACACCGGCTCGACGGAAAATTAACCATCGGATGACGGGTAATGGTCCACAGGGGAACCGGTACCCGTCCTACGTCGACAATCCAAGGCAGGGAGTGTGAATGCAACGGTCCTGTGTCCGTCTCAGGCCCGGAGATCAAACCTCGGATCGGCCGACCATCGTTCACGGCTGTCTGTCTCGTCCCCGGAGGTCAGTCTCGCCGGAGCGCCCTCTCAGCGGAGTTCCGATAACGGCGCCGGCGAGCGGCGATCGACCAGGATTCCTTCGGAGGCGGCACCGCTCCGGGAAACCTTTCCACTCCTGCGGAGGGAACAGATGGAGCCTGCATGACCAAAAGCCCTTCGACATCGACGGGAACGCGTTCATGGCCGAGAGACAGGATTGCGAATCTTTGTTCGGACTTGACCGGGTAGACGAGCAACGCCCTTCCCTGCCCGATGTTGGCCTGGATCAATTCCCAGACCTGCTCTCGCACCCGCGTGGAGAGATGCCCGACGTACACCCCTGCGGACACCTCGAGCATCCATCGTGTGAGGGCCCCGCGCAGTCCTGCGGGTGCCGCCGACAGGACGATGACTACCACGGGGGATCCCCTCCCTCGGAGGCCTCCATGGCGAAGGCGTGATTGGTCCCTCCAGCGACGATCTTGCGTTGATAGTCCCACAGAGAGACGACGTTGACGCTCAGGTCCTCCGACTCATCGACTTCCAGGAGTCTTTGGATGTCGCGCACGCAGCGTTCGATGACTTTGAATTCGAACACCCTGTCGCGGACGCGCCGTCGCGTCGTTCCGGTTATGTCCTCCATGCCCTCACTGATCACGTCGAAGGCCACGGGTATGGTCACATCGGCTTTGTACAGATCGGCCATGTCGTAGACGAAAGACCTCTCATGGCCGGTGTGGACGAAACCCAGCCCCGGCGAGCACCCCAGTGAGACGATGACGGCGTGAACGACGCCATACAGCGCGGCGTGCGCGGCGGACAGAGCCTGGTTGACGGGATCTGACGAGTCGAAGTCGTCCGGCTGGTATTCGCGCCTCTGCCATGGCACTCCGGTACGGCGGGAATTCTCACGGTATACGGCTCGGACTCTCGCGCCCTCTCTGCCACGGAGTTGCTGCATGGTGAGTCCGGTCACGTCCTCGCCCGCGAAACGCATGAGGTACATTTGGCGTGCCACACCCAAACGCTTCTGGGGCGAAGAGACACGAGCGGCTTGTTCGACCAGCAGCCGGGTCGACGTGGCCAGAGAGCGTCCATGGGCGTAGTAGCGCACCCCGCGTTCGCCCACCCACACAGCGGTGGTGCCGCACTCTCCGAGCAGCATCATAGCCTGGTGGCTTATGGACGTCCCCGGCCCTAAGAAGACAGCGAGCAGGGACGCCGCGGGAACGCGCATCATCCCCTGTTCGTTGCGCGCCGTCAACGCACCGTCCTCGCGATGGACGACGCAGTGCTCGAGGTACAGGAAGGACATGCGGTCCGCGGCTCTGGGAAGCGCAGTCACAGGGACGGGAAGCAGGCGCGCCATCGAAGTTACGCACCTTCAGGATCGCTTGGGCCGGGCCAGGGTCATGAGACCACAGCCATACGCTTTCGAGGGCCCCAGTCCGCCGACGAGCATTCTCTTGAACGGCTCGGCGTCGTCGATACGGAGCACGCCTTCGTATACGACTCGGCTGATGGTCACTCTGTCCCGACGCTGCCCATCGCGACGGTTGCGATAGAAGACGGGTCTGTCCCTTCGGACGATCAGCACAGAGGAAGCGTCCAGCGGGGAAGAGCCATCGGAGTCTTCTGCCTTCCCGTCACGCTCGGCATCGGCGCCCGCAATCGAGAACCCGTATTTGCCGGTCCTCTCGAGAAGCCACTTCCTTTGGTGCTCGACAGTGACGTGTCCGTATCTTTTACCGCGGGTACCGGGCTTACCAGGAACCGAATGAATGGGATTGGCCGACAAACGGAATGCCCAGTGCTGGCCGTTCGACAGCTTGTCGAGGAACCCCTCATAGTCCAATGTGCGGGCCGTGTCGCCGAGGCCTGCCTCGGATTCCAGCTGTATCAGTTCCGGGGGTCTCGGGGAGAGGATGTACAGGGACACGCCAAAGCTCCCCGAATCCACGCGCCACAGCACGCGCCCAGGGGGAAAGCCGTCAGTGGCATCTGACTGCCCCGATTCGCCGCCGGGCTGGCACGCTTTCATCACGACAGCGTGCATAACCTGGGGCGAGCTCAGGAGTTTTCGAGCAAATCTTCTGTGCAGGTCGAGTTCGATTTTCGTCAAGTGCATCGGTCACCTCGTCAACCTTCCAGTTCGGCCATCGGATCGTGGTGATCGACCCCGCGCATACCGCCCAGGCAAATCCTATGACGTTCGATGTCGCGGAAGGAGTACTCGCGATGTCGAGGGTCGAAGGAAAGGGGCACGTCCCGGCTTCCGCGCACGTCATCGGAATGCTCTCCGTCCCGCACGGCTTCCTTGTCGATGAGGATCTCCGCATGGAAATCCCAGCCGTTACGACGTTGAAACCGCTCCGAAGCCAGCCAAGGCTCCTCTTTCAGGGCCTCAAGCAACGGTGCCTCACGCAATCCCAGAGACACCGGAAGCGCAGGCGGACACGATCGCCGTCCGAGATAAAGCGGAAACGCCGGATAGCGCACCGCGCGATCGAGCGTCTCGAGCATCGATCTCTCCCCTCCGATTCCGGCCAAGAAGACGGCATCGGACAGGTAGTACCGGTCAGACAGCGGCATCGACTTCTTCCCGTCCAGCGTATGAGCAGTGTGGAAATCGCGGATGACCGTACCCGGCTGGTCTTTGCGCACTCCGAAACGCAGAGTCAGCAAGTCCTCGACGGGGTCGGTTCGGCGTCGGCCGACAGCCGCCGCCAGCATTCCGAGGATGCCGCTCTTGGTCGGCGCCAATTCGGTGGCGCGAATGGAGAATTTCGATTTGACGCCCCAGGCCTGCAGGGGACCTGCCAGGCGCAGAAGCAGGACGGTCATCACTCGGACTCCGCGCCGGGCAAGCGGCGGGCGACGACCTCGCGCACTCTGCCGTCCAAATCGGCGAAGGAGATGCGTTCGCCTAGCGATTCGACGGCTTCGGGGCTCTCCATGCTCACAGCGAATCCGTGCAGAGGCTTGAATCCATATGTCTCTTCGAGCTTTCTCTCGTGGTCGGCCAGCTGTCTAACCGACCGCGTGACATAGCCTTCAGTGAGATCTTGGGCGACGGGCTTCTCGAAAGCGCCGACAAACGAGACCGGTTGATCCTCACGGATGTGAATGACGACGGTGTCTGGCAGCGTGCGGTTGGCGAATGTATTCTGCTTGCCTGTCGGCATAGATCTAATGAAACTTCTAATAAAAGCAGTCAAAGCGCGCAACGTCGCCTCATTATTTCCTAAATTCTCCATAAGCATACCTATATTTATCGTTGCGTATCGATAAATCGTCGCCGATGAGAATTCAACGGTGCCCATCATTCCCGCCCCTGCGTCTTCCTTCTCCTCGGATCGGGCTTTCTCGTCATCCACGGCGGTGTAGAAATCGAATTCGTTTTCGGCGGTGTGGGTGGAGATGGCGTGGGCGACCTGGCATGCGGCATCGACGTTGAGATCGGCGTCGTCGGCGACCATCCTGCCGAAGAGGGCGACGTCGATGGAATTGCCGGACTTGAAAATCGCCTTGACGGCTTTCTTGTCGAGCGCCTTGCCCGAACGGTCACTGGCTATGGCCAATTCCGCGAGCATAGCGATCTGTCTGTGCGAGAGGAAGATCAGATAACTGGATTCCTGAGACTTAGGGAACTCTTCCCCCTTCTTCGCCCGCGGGGCGACGAGCGTGATCTTGGCGGCTTGGAAGACTTGCTCCGCCAAGCTCTGAGCCTGGTCGGAGAGGTCTTCTGCCTGCCTGGCGATCTCTTTCGCGAGGACCTCGACCACCCGCTTGGTGCGTGTGCCCAGCTCGGAGGCATCCAAATAATCGGTGAAGTCATGACGGGTCGCACGCTTCCATGATTGACTGGATATGCGTAAACGCTGTACACCTCCGTAGATGGCCGACTTAGGGGAGCCGGAATCATCTCTGTTGACACAGCTGGGCGGAAGATCTTGAACAATGTGAATGTCAACATATGTATTCATTATTTTATTCCTTTGTATTTCTCAAACTGTTGTGTAGTGAGTTTTCCGAGCAGATGTCTTCTGCTGTGGAATCGGTCTCGCTGGACTCGCCATCTGTCGAAGAAAAATCGTAGTACTGGCGTGACCAATGCCGTCGCACCGCCTTCGCCCCTCCAGGACGCTGGAAGCAAACGATGTCGTCAACCAGCATGCCATAGTCCAAGGGTATTTCCTTGGCGCGCAACAGCGAAACGAACGATCGAAGATGACGACGCAATTCCCTCGGAGTCGAGGACATTACCAGAGCATCGAAACGGGCACGAGCCGATGGGTTTTCATCGTCACCGTATCCTACAACGCTGTGAGCCGCATGCCCGAGTCCTTCCGCCGGTCGATGCATAGGCTTGGTTCGAGATTGCTGATGGGCCGCATAGAGAGTCATGGAGACGTGGACTGCGAATTCCTCACGTGTGGGCTCGTCCGGCGCATTGTCGGAAACGTCCACCTGAGTGAGATGCCAGATCTCCACACGCTCGCCGGGCCCTGCGGTGAGGCCGCGGCGCAGGTTGGCCAAGTCCGCCCGCGCCCGAGCCTGTTTCCGAGAATCCTCGGACAGATATCCTTTCTGCAAACATGAAATCTTACAATCGATCTTCTGTCCGATCGGACTTAGATTACGTCGTTTTCTTTTACATAAAGGCTTTTCATCTTTTATTATTTCATTAACTGTGGTCACTATTGATCTTTCTCTTTCGCTTGTTGGGAAATGATAGATATAGGAAGGGCTCTGCTTAGGGCGGTGTCGAACCATTTCATCGCGAGGCCGACATCGATGCGGCTCCTCCCTTCACCGCGTCCGGCATAAGCTGCCGGCGGAGCCGAATCCACCAGATTTTCCTTCTGCCTGCGCGCCTCACTTCGAAGCCGGTTCCGCCAGTCGTCTCGGGCCGCCTCGGGCTCAATGCCGTCCAAGGAGGCCAACCACCGAGGGAACCCCTCGTCGATGGCCAAATAGAAGGCGACTCCGGCTTTCTCCCTGGCGGAGGACACGTCATCGGGATCGCCCCCTCGGGCGCGAATGAGGTCACCGCCCAGTTGCCGCACCACTTTGGCGACTTCCTCCGTCTTCTCCATCGCATCACGGACAAGCGTCACAAGCCGCTTATTGTCCGGCGCCAACAAACCAGCTGGAAGGTTGAGGACATCGTCGAAATGCTCGCTGACCACTGCCTCTTGAGCCCCGTACTCGATGCCGACGGCATGAACCGGAATGACACCTCGGTGGGAGACGATCTCTTGTGCGAGAAGCTTTTCGTAAAAAGAAATGACTCCTGGAATTCTATATCGGGTAAATTCTCCTTTGCCCTTGATCTTTAACTTCGGAATGAGTTGAGGGATGAGGCTGGATAACCCCCTCCACATGGCACGATCTTTGTCATGTTTACGCGGCATGAAAACGATCTCTTTGAATTTTTTAGTTTGAGGCTCCGAATAACGCCATGCACTCATGGGCTCCACGAGATAGCGATTCCGCGGCGTCGCTTTGTCGCCATTGCCGAGGAACAGCCCCGTAACGCCCTTTTCGTCTCCGTGAAGCAAGGCGCGGCGAGTCTGCCACGTGTAGCATGAGACGGGTCCGATCGGTTCGAGGTCCATGGAACCCGCCGGGCCATCGGGCTTCTTCTCCCATGGCGGTAGGTCGGCTTCGTGTTCGACTTCGGCAAGGTCGGCAAGGCTCTCGGTGACTACCGTATTGAGCAGGATCGTCTCAGCCAGATTCCTCCCTTCGACGGCCACGACGCCGATCTGGCCGGTCCACCCCGGACCGATGGGGTATACTTTTCCGCCTTTGACCCTGGGGTCGCCGACCGCGCCCGATCGAATTCCCGAGGGGTCGAAGGCGTGCACATGAACGAGCCAGCGGGCGGCCTCCGCCCACCCCATGCGGTCGAGCCCGGGGCCGATCCGCGTCGTGAAGAAAGGCTCTCCGTTGGGAACGTCCGCGATCAGTGACTCTAGGTCCGAGATCTTTCCCGATTTGGCGTGGATTCCGGCAACTTGAAAGAAGGGTGCCTCAGGATCGCGCAGATCGAAACGATCGCGATATCGTTCGAGGTAGTCGCCGGCATCGGCTCTGAGCTTCTCCGGATTCGCCCAGTAGGCCCTCCAGTCGTCCAGGTCTTCAGGACCACCGGTGGCTCGGTGTGCAATGGCTAGCAGAAGCCGTAGGAGCGCCATATCCTGACTCGCGATTTCGCCGTGAATTCCCGAGATTCGGACGGCGTCTCGAAATGCGGTCAGGAGAGAGACTTCACCGGGTTCCCCATCGAGCCAGGTCACGCGAATCCAGGGCTCGTCAAGCAGATTGAAGCTCTGTGTCATTTTCATTTACTTCCATAAGGCCGGTTGTAGAAGTGTACTCAACGGTTACGCCGGCCAGTTGAGCGCGTCCGTCGGTGAGTGGAAGGAAGAGTCGGCCGCGCAGATCAGGGCAGGCCTGCCAGGCGGGAACGAAACAACTCTCTTCGAGTTCGTCGAGAACTCTATCAATCATACTTGAGTTCGTGAATCGGGGAGGAAGCCTGACCTCAGACATCGCCATCGCACGCACAACATTCCGATCGGGTACCCGATCGACGGGTATAACCGAAGAAGAAGCTCCTGGTGCAGTGGAAAGAGTGCGCAATTCCTCCTGCCCTCCTTCATCACGTCGCTCAAGGAGGATGACTTCCAAGGAATCCTCGCCGTCGCGGACTTGGGCCTTGCCTTCTTCGGAGTCATCGGCGATCGTTTCAAGCCAGCCGACAAGCGATGCGGTCTTCCCTCGCATGGCAGGCTCATTCAATAGAAAACCCCTCGATGCCTTCGTGCTGTCCTTCTGCTTTTTACACGCCTTGCCCCGTGCTCGTTCGAGGGCCTCGGCCCACGATGCGGGGGCTTCAGATCCCGCACCGTACACTGCTTCGACAAGGTCGCGGACGTCGTCGGGGACCGTGACCAAGGCGTCGTCCGCAAGCACTCTGTTCAAGGCCGCAGCGGTGAGGAGCATATCGTGTTCTCCATAGATCGTCTCGGACCCGGGCTCCACTCGGGGATCGGGGTTCGAAGCGCTCGGCAGCCAATCGACATAGCACACAGGAGCGCTTAAGGCTTTCGGCCGGGTTCGTCGATGACGGTGCAGGCGTCCCATCCGCTGGAGGATCAAGTCGATGGGAGCGAGGTCGGTGATGAGCAGGTCGAAGTCGACGTCGAGGGACTGCTCGACCACTTGAGTGGCCACGACGATCGCCCGATGAGGACGCTCCGGCCGCCGGCGCGGCGATCCGAAACGGCGAAGAAGATCGGCGTCCCTGGCGAGGCGATCGGAAATGGTGAAACGGGCGTGGTTGAGACTCACGTCCTCGCCGAAGGCCTCCCGCAACTGCTCGTAGGTTTCTTGTGCCCGGCGCACAGTGTTCCGCACGACGAGGGCGCAACCGCCGTTGACCAGAGCATTGCCCAAAAGCGCCGTGAGACTGTCGTCTTTGGCCAGACGCTCAATGCGTACACGGCTGCTGCGACCGGTCGCCTCAACGGGCGTCACGTCCATACCATCCCGGCCGACAGCGGCCAGGGAGGGGAAGGGCATGCTGGCAACATTCGGTGACGGCTTCTTCGGCACTTTCTCTCCGGCCATGAGCCGCAAGCCGCGACGGTAGGCGTCGGCAAAGCTCGCGCAACGCGCTTCCGAGAGCGTTGCGGAAAGTAAAATCACCGGCACCCCGTAGGATGCCAACCAGGTGAGAGCGCGTTCCAGATAGTTGTTCATGTAGGTGGAATAAGAGTGCACTTCGTCAACGATTACTATCTTTCTGCTGAGACCGAGATGCCGCAAGGCAAGATGTGGAGCGCGCATGGATGAGAAAAGAACGTGGTCGACGGTAGTCACAACGAAATCGGATAGCATGGACTTCTTGCGGCCTGTGAACCATGTCATGATCGCAAGATCTCTCTGCGCTCTATCATCATTTTTTACGGACTCATGATGTTGTTTAGCGGTTTGTAAATTATCTTCATCCCGCCCGATGTCATATGGACGCGACGGCCTGTGTTTCTCCGGGTCTTCTTGAGCTTCTCCCAAACTGCCGAGGAGCCGGTCTCGTATCTCGTACCCCCTCTTTCGCAAGCTACCCGCTTCTTTGTTCAGACGAGCCCGGCCATGCTGGAGCTGGATTGCGAAAGTCGAGGCAGCCCCATCCGCACGATAGGAAGATTCGATTTTGCCCAACCAATCCAATTCACGAGAGAACATAGCGTCCGTGGTCGCCTGAGTCGGCAGCGCGAACAGAACTCCAGACCGTCCGGTACGCGCCGCCATGATCTCGGCGGCCATAAGCGCGGCCTCGGTTTTGCCCGATCCAGTGGTCTCTTGGACGATGAGCATCCCAGGCAAACTCATGTCCCTGGCTCTCTTGACGGCAGTGCGCTGAGCAGCCGTCGCCGAAGTGCCGTCAGGCAGGTCGAATCGAGCGTTCAACAGGAAGTCGGCGCTTTCTCCGCCATCGCGGGGATGCCATGGGGAAGGCAACTCCACGCGGGACCAGCCCGTTTCGACGCGCCTTTCATGCACGTCGCAATCGAAAAGAGACATGCCGTCATCGTCAATGGATAGAAGAGGAAAATATGTTTCAGAGGACGCCAGCCAATCAGCTAGAATAACCAGACCTGATAATTCAACTAAAAAAGGTTGAGACCACGACTTGGACTCTGATTTATGCGCCCAAAATTGCAAATTGTCCTTAGCGCCGGTACGTTCTGCCACGAGATCGAGAAGTTCAGCGTGAACAGTTTGCCACGCATAGTCTCCTAGTAGAGGTTCACGGCCCCGAGCATCATTTAGATGGCCTTCCAGCGCCGGGATTCCATGGTGAGCGCCGACTATCGACGCCAAAGCCCGCGCCGTCGAGATACCCCAGCCCAGTTCCTTAAGCCATCGTTCAAGAACCAACTGGCCAGCAAGCGCGTGAGGGACTCTGCGGCGTTCTTCAGGATCAATGGGAGTATGATCAAGGCCGCCTTCGCGCATGCGATCGTCCAAATAGGGGACCTGGGAACTGAAAGCGGGAGTGGCTTTGCCTATGTCATGAGCGCCCGCGATCCAAGACGCGAGCAAGGCGAACTCATCTTCTGGATTTAATCCAGATTCGGATTCGGCGAACTCGACTTGAATCAGATTCGAAATCGTCGGCGTAAGCCAATTCCTCGCCAAAAGCCGAGCGACGCCTGCCGTGTCCAAAAGATGAAGCCAGAGCGGCGACCAACATCGCCGCTCCGGGTCGTACCCCGATTTGGCCCATGCTCGGCGTGAACCAGTGGACAGCATCTCCGTACCCCTTTCAGGACAATGTTAGCAAAACCATACTACGATCCGCCTCCTCCTGAGGGGTGGGTGACGGGTAAAGGAAAACTGGTATAATCACGGCGGCGATCCTTGGTATTGCAGGGATTTCCAAGTGTGCTCCCCGCGTATGCGGGGATGATCCCGTCGAATACGTGCCCCTGTAGGGCCCGTAGCGGTGCTCCCCGCGTATGCGGGGATGATCCGCACTCCGCAAATCAGATACCCCCGGTCCGAGAGTGCTCCCCGCGTATGCGGGGATGATCCCATAGCATCTCCTATAGGGGGTTTGATCGGGTCGTGCTCCCCGCGTATGCGGGGATGATCCGGTCTCCGTCGCCACGACTCAGCTGGCCAGGCAGTGCTCCCCGCGTATGCGGGGATGATCCGGCCCTGATCGACGAGCTTGAGGCGGAGGGGCTGTGCTCCCCGCGTATGCGGGGATGATCCTGAGTAAAACGAAGTCTCCGCGGCGCCATGAAGGTGCTCCCCGCGTATGCGGGGATGATCCCGCGCCCCCGCCGGCCTGAAATTCAGGGACGCCGTGCTCCCCGCGTATGCGGGGATGATGCGCGCCCGGAACTTCTCGGTGGACAGGGAGTCCCGTGCTCCCCGCGTATGCGGGGATGATCCCATGCCTCCGAGAAGCCAGCCGAAATACCTCCAGTGCTCCCCGCGTATGCGGGGATGATCCCAGCAGCAGCAAGAAGTCTCCGAGGCGCCATGAGTGCTCCCCGCGTATGCGGGGATGATCCGTACCGCGACGGGAGTAGACTAGAGGTACAGCGAGTGCTCCCCGCGTATGCGGGGATGATCCGGACTCTTATTCTATGGCTTGGTATCCCGGAGCGTGCTCCCCGCGTATGCGGGGATGATCCGGTTGGACAGCTTGGGATCGCGCACGCGGGCGTGTGCTCCCCGCGTATGCGGGGATGATCCCCAAATTGGGGGCGCCACGCTGGACCGCTGGCAGTGCTCCCCGCGTATGCGGGGATGATCCCCGACCGTAAAATACAATACGCCATCGATGAACTGTGCTCCCCGCGTATGCGGGGATGATCCCGGGTGCTGCCCTCCACTGTCGCCCCATGGCATGTGCTCCCCGCGTATGCGGGGATGATCCGTGACTGTCGGGAAGCTCGCATTCGTGGCTGTAGTGCTCCCCGCGTATGCGGGGATGATCCGTGAACACTCGCATTCGATTGATGTAGGCCTTCAGTGCTCCCCGCGTATGCGGGGATGATCCGCCTACGTGCAGGTCGCCGGCCGGTGCAGTATCGTGCTCCCCGCGTATGCGGGGATGATCCCTCCGCCGATGATCCTGCCGAGTCCGGCTAGGAGTGCTCCCCGCGTATGCGGGGATGATCCGCTGGCTTCCCCGTCACGTTCCAGGAAGGCGTCGTGCTCCCCGCGTATGCGGGGATGATCCACTGCCCCTACGACGCCAAAATAGACCAACTGGAGTGCTCCCCGCGTATGCGGGGATGATCCGGCCACGCGGACGGGTAGTTGTAGTAGAGTTTCGTGCTCCCCGCGTATGCGGGGATGATCCGGCACATCAAATGACCACTAAGAAGATCCTCACGTGCTCCCCGCGTATGCGGGGATGATCCAGACGGCGCCGATGACGGCGCCCCCGCCGCGCAGGTGCTCCCCGCGTATGCGGGGATGATCCGCCAGCCAGCCACGCGAGTCGATAAACCAAGGCCGTGCTCCCCGCGTATGCGGGGATGATCCCGACCGGAAGACCTGGTGCAGGGCGCAGACAGGGTGCTCCCCGCGTATGCGGGGATGATCCCACCGGGAAATAGTGAGGCCCATCATCGGCCTCGGGTGCTCCCCGCGTATGCGGGGATGATCCCGGCATCAAGGCCGTCATCGGCGCCGCCGCCCAGTGCTCCCCGCGTATGCGGGGATGATCCTGGAAGACGGCGGCGAACGCCACGATGACGCCGGTGCTCCCCGCGTATGCGGGGATGATCCTTCTTGCTCGGTTGTCCTTTCGTACACCGTAGTGTGCTCCCCGCGTATGCGGGGATGATCCCCATCCTGGATCGACGTCGGGTAGGCGAAAACGAGTGCTCCCCGCGTATGCGGGGATGATCCCCCTACTACAACACTGGAAAGGAAAAGTAATGAGTGCTCCCCGCGTATGCGGGGATGATCCCGCCCCCGCGCGGTCACCATATCATAGACGTCGGTGCTCCCCGCGTATGCGGGGATGATCCGCTTGACTGGATCTACAACAACCTCAAGGTGCCGTGCTCCCCGCGTATGCGGGGATGATCCGGTAGAAGAGACACTGAAGGGATGTGATAAAAAGTGCTCCCCGCGTATGCGGGGATGATCCCAAATGCCGGTAGAAAATGTGCCGTTTTTCACAGTGCTCCCCGCGTATGCGGGGATGATCCTTCTTCTCCGTGATACCCATCGCCCTGCACATGGTGCTCCCCGCGTATGCGGGGATGATCCCCTATCTCTCGGTAGCAGTAGACCTCGTACAGGGTGCTCCCCGCGTATGCGGGGATGATCCCCGCATCAAGCAGGAAATGCCGTCAGAGTTCGCGTGCTCCCCGCGTATGCGGGGATGATCCTTCGCTCGGAAGCTCTTGCTTGATGCGGTTGAGGTGCTCCCCGCGTATGCGGGGATGATCCCGGCAACGCCCGCGGGGGCGCCTCCGGCACCGAGTGCTCCCCGCGTATGCGGGGATGATCCCCGTTGAAAAGCGCCGCGAGGCCTTCGACGTCGAGTGCTCCCCGCGTATGCGGGGATGATCCCACGAATTCCAGCACCACACGTCGAAATCATAGGTGCTCCCCGCGTATGCGGGGATGATCCCTCGTGTGGTGGATGGCGTCGAGGGAGAACAAGGTGCTCCCCGCGTATGCGGGGATGATCCGCGTCCGAATTTCGTTTTGGCGACCTGGTTAGCGTGCTCCCCGCGTATGCGGGGATGATCCAGCGATCGAATGCGCCTGGCTGGCGAGCGCCGCGAGTGCTCCCCGCGTATGCGGGGATGATCCCGCCTTCGGCTACACCAACGACTGGCGGCGCAAGTGCTCCCCGCGTATGCGGGGATGATCCGTCTCACTCGGACCCGGCGATGCGCCTCGTCGCGTGCTCCCCGCGTATGCGGGGATGATCCCGTCTTCGCGACAGCGGTCTCGATCGCCAAGGGGTGCTCCCCGCGTATGCGGGGATGATCCAGGAGGATGACCGAGTCTGTGTCATAGTAGAGGAGTGCTCCCCGCGTATGCGGGGATGATCCTGTAGCGGGGCGCCCGGCCCCTCCTGGTTTCCTGTGCTCCCCGCGTATGCGGGGATGATCCTTCGCCGAGGCCACGAAGGAGTACACGGTCACCGTGCTCCCCGCGTATGCGGGGATGATCCGCTAACGTCGACCGGGACCCGATGGGTGCCGAAGTGCTCCCCGCGTATGCGGGGATGATCCGGACGCCGCCAGGGCCTGGTGTGGTTCGACTCGGTGCTCCCCGCGTATGCGGGGATGATCCGGGCACGTACTCTACGTTCTACGTCAACGGAGTGTGCTCCCCGCGTATGCGGGGATGATCCCGGCCTGGCGAACTGTCTCTCGGCGATGCAGGAGTGCTCCCCGCGTATGCGGGGATGATCCCGACAACGTCAAGTACGTTATCATCGCAGACTGGTGCTCCCCGCGTATGCGGGGATGATCCTTTGTGAAGTAGATCGAACAATCCAGATAGCTGGTGCTCCCCGCGTATGCGGGGATGATCCTGGCCGTGACAGGATCCTTGGCGATGACGCGCTCGTGCTCCCCGCGTATGCGGGGATGATCCCCTTCTTCGTGTCCGTCCGCCCCGAGGAGGTCGGTGCTCCCCGCGTATGCGGGGATGATCCGGATCACTCCGATGGATGAAAACAAGGGCATCGGTGCTCCCCGCGTATGCGGGGATGATCCGAACGCCGGGATCGCCGATGAGGTTATGGAGTCGTGCTCCCCGCGTATGCGGGGATGATCCCTCAACGACACTCTCTTGGAGTGCCGCACCGAAGTGCTCCCCGCGTATGCGGGGATGATCCCGTGAAGTTGCCCTTGGGATGGTGCCTTTCGTTGTGCTCCCCGCGTATGCGGGGATGATCCCTCGCCCACGGCCGGGCCGCCACTCGGGATCCCGTGCTCCCCGCGTATGCGGGGATGATCCCTGCCCGTCTTGCCCCTTCGGGATCTGGACGGAGGTGCTCCCCGCGTATGCGGGGATGATCCCCGCGGCGTCGATTTCGACGCCGCCAAATCCGAGTGCTCCCCGCGTATGCGGGGATGATCCGCCGTGACGGCCCGATCGATGGGTCTCTGACCGGTGCTCCCCGCGTATGCGGGGATGATCCGGTCATCGCAGCGATCGGCGAGGAAAAGAGGCTGTGCTCCCCGCGTATGCGGGGATGATCCCGGGGTTCGCATCGTGGTTCCTTTGTTCCTTTCGTGCTCCCCGCGTATGCGGGGATGATCCGCCAAGATGCGAGCCCAGAAGATGATGGAGTACGTGCTCCCCGCGTATGCGGGGATGATCCGAAGCGCTACGTCGACTACCGGCAGCGCGTCTCGTGCTCCCCGCGTATGCGGGGATGATCCTCCCCTTTGGGGTCATGCCTCTGGCTGTCGGGGGTGCTCCCCGCGTATGCGGGGATGATCCCGCCGAGACGTCGGACAGGTCCCACACCCCGGTGTGCTCCCCGCGTATGCGGGGATGATCCCCTGCTGCCGGAAAATGTCGATCGTCTCGAAGCGTGCTCCCCGCGTATGCGGGGATGATCCTTCAATTCGATGGAGATTCGCATCAAAAAGGCGGTGCTCCCCGCGTATGCGGGGATGATCCCTTGCCGTACACCGTATTCAAAGCTTGCTTGGCGTGCTCCCCGCGTATGCGGGGATGATCCGCGACCCTAGCGGCGAGGGGGCGAGAGGGCGGGGTGCTCCCCGCGTATGCGGGGATGATCCCCACGACGTCCTCCGCGAGACCGAGGGTCTCGAGTGCTCCCCGCGTATGCGGGGATGATCCTTCTGCCACTTGACGATGTTTCGATACTGGGCGGTGCTCCCCGCGTATGCGGGGATGATCCCTCAGCCTCCAACTTGACGCCGTCCGCCTCTGCGTGCTCCCCGCGTATGCGGGGATGATCCCGAAATTTGGAAAGTTCTTATCGTCCGTCGGCGGTGCTCCCCGCGTATGCGGGGATGATCCACGATAAGCCGACCTGGCGCGGCGACTATAACGGGTGCTCCCCGCGTATGCGGGGATGATCCGCGTCCCCGCGCGGTCACCATATCGTAGACGTCGTGCTCCCCGCGTATGCGGGGATGATCCCCGACCGCAAAATTCAGTACGCTATCGATGAGCGTGCTCCCCGCGTATGCGGGGATGATCCCGGGAACGCCCGCGGGGGCGCGTCCGGCACCGAGTGCTCCCCGCGTATGCGGGGATGATCCCAACATGCCGGTAGAAAATGTGCCGTTTTTCACGTGCTCCCCGCGTATGCGGGGATGATCCGTTCATGCCCGTGCGGGCCATCGCTTCGTTTCTGTGCTCCCCGCGTATGCGGGGATGATCCTGCGCGCCTTGTAGCCGATGTTGGCACCGTTGAGTGCTCCCCGCGTATGCGGGGATGATCCTCCGACGACTTTGGTGACGATTGGTAGCAGCATGTGCTCCCCGCGTATGCGGGGATGATCCTGGGACCCTAACAAGAAGAAGTGGATCGATAAAGTGCTCCCCGCGTATGCGGGGATGATCCGGCGACTTTGTGGGCGTTGTAGCGGGTGGTGGTGTGCTCCCCGCGTATGCGGGGATGATCCCGTTTCCCCGACCACAACTTCACCGTGCGCCAAGTGCTCCCCGCGTATGCGGGGATGATCCGACTTTCTCGCCGCCGCGGGCGGCGAGCTTCCTGTGCTCCCCGCGTATGCGGGGATGATCCGGCCGATCCTGTAGTTCTGCGACACGGGGATCGGGTGCTCCCCGCGTATGCGGGGATGATCCGAGGAAATCCAAGCGCGCCATGTGCTTGTCGAAGTGCTCCCCGCGTATGCGGGGATGATCCTGCCTTGCGCCACCCACGGGTAGAGACTGCACGGTGCTCCCCGCGTATGCGGGGATGATCCCTCGAACGCGTCGCCAAAAACTGCCAAAACCTGGTGCTCCCCGCGTATGCGGGGATGATCCATCGTCGACCGCCTCGCGGAGCCTCGCGAAGGCGTGCTCCCCGCGTATGCGGGGATGATCCGCACTCGCCCAGTGCACGGAGCTGCGCGCGATCGTGCTCCCCGCGTATGCGGGGATGATCCCAGCACCTACCCCGCCCTGGCTGCGTTCGTGACGGTGCTCCCCGCGTATGCGGGGATGATCCGTTCTGCGCCGTCAGCATCTCCGACGGCTCGACGTGCTCCCCGCGTATGCGGGGATGATCCTTCGTCGGACCCAAGCAGTACTATCTGGACTCCGTGCTCCCCGCGTATGCGGGGATGATCCGCACGAGTTCCAGCACCACACGTCGAAATCGTAGTGCTCCCCGCGTATGCGGGGATGATCCCCTATTTCGCGGTAACAGTATACCTCGTATAGGGTGCTCCCCGCGTATGCGGGGATGATCCGATCATGTCGGCCGCCGACAGATGCGTCTTCTAGTGCTCCCCGCGTATGCGGGGATGATCCGGTCCCGTCCGCAATGGCGCGGTTCATCTGTACGTGCTCCCCGCGTATGCGGGGATGATCCCCGCCGCCCGGCCCCCTCGAAATCGACTCCCTGGTGCTCCCCGCGTATGCGGGGATGATCCCGTGTCGTTGAGCTTCTTGGCGGTCAAAAGCTCGTGCTCCCCGCGTATGCGGGGATGATCCTGTCCGTCAAATCGAGCTGGGCGGTTTTCCCGAGTGCTCCCCGCGTATGCGGGGATGATCCCCGCGGCCCAGGCGGGGGCGCCGAGCGGGAGCCGTGCTCCCCGCGTATGCGGGGATGATCCCCGGTTTGCTTGACTGGCCTGCCGACGGGAGGAGTGCTCCCCGCGTATGCGGGGATGATCCGAGCATGCCCACCACGGTGGAGCGGTATTTGGCGTGCTCCCCGCGTATGCGGGGATGATCCCCCGGGCATCGACCCGGACGCCCTCGCCCTGCTGTGCTCCCCGCGTATGCGGGGATGATCCCCCTTCAAACTCGGCAAAAAATTCAGCTCATGGGTGCTCCCCGCGTATGCGGGGATGATCCGGGGGAGGCTCCGGCCAGGATGCCGGCTGCCACGTGCTCCCCGCGTATGCGGGGATGATCCCCTCGGCTGGCCTCGGCGGTGACCGTCGTCGGCGTGCTCCCCGCGTATGCGGGGATGATCCCTGGATGAGGCCGGCCGGGCGGGAGACGGGCTCGTGCTCCCCGCGTATGCGGGGATGATCCGCTTTGTTGGGATCTTCCATCTATGTCGGTCGGGTGCTCCCCGCGTATGCGGGGATGATCCGCGACATGCCCGACGACGGGTCGACGTAGCGGGCGTGCTCCCCGCGTATGCGGGGATGATCCCGCGCAAGAAAACCTTCGGCCTCCTCGAACGTTGTGCTCCCCGCGTATGCGGGGATGATCCTCGCCGACGGATGAAGCGAACTCATAGCACTGGGTGCTCCCCGCGTATGCGGGGATGATCCCAGGCCGTCGATCACGTACTGGTCGGAGTCGTCGTGCTCCCCGCGTATGCGGGGATGATCCCGTAAAGTTTCCCTTCGGCCGGTGCCGTTCGGCGTGCTCCCCGCGTATGCGGGGATGATCCGTCTCCGGCGCAGCCGAGACGGTGCCAGGCGAGGTGCTCCCCGCGTATGCGGGGATGATCCGGCACCATTCATGGCTTGGTATCCCGGGGCCACGTGCTCCCCGCGTATGCGGGGATGATCCGGGACCTACAGCACGTTCTACGTCAACGGTGTCGTGCTCCCCGCGTATGCGGGGATGATCCTCATCGCCCGGAGCTCGGTACACTGGGCGAGCGGTGCTCCCCGCGTATGCGGGGATGATCCCCGAGCGGGTGACGATCAAAGACCCCGTCACGGCGTGCTCCCCGCGTATGCGGGGATGATCCCGCATGGTGGCCGACGAGGCCAATTCTCTGGATGTGCTCCCCGCGTATGCGGGGATGATCCCGCGCGAGCGGATTCGTCCACACATTGTGACGGGTGCTCCCCGCGTATGCGGGGATGATCCGGTCACAGGGAAGCCGGCCTCGGGCATGTAGGTGTGCTCCCCGCGTATGCGGGGATGATCCTTCTTTCCGTAGGCGGTGGACCAGCGGGCGCCGGTGCTCCCCGCGTATGCGGGGATGATCCGCCAAGAGCCTCGTTGAGGACCTGAGGGCGCTGGTGCTCCCCGCGTATGCGGGGATGATCCGAGATTTGGCGCAAGCGGGTGGCGTTGATGTATGTGCTCCCCGCGTATGCGGGGATGATCCGACTCGTCGGGGAAAGGAAGGTCGGTGAAGTCAGTGCTCCCCGCGTATGCGGGGATGATCCGGGGCTGGGCCTTGACCGGCTGGTGCTGGACTCGTGCTCCCCGCGTATGCGGGGATGATCCTCCGCGGTGGGCTTGTCAAAGTCACGAGCCGACGTGCTCCCCGCGTATGCGGGGATGATCCTTCAGTCATTTGAAGTCTGATCTGATGGAGAATGTGCTCCCCGCGTATGCGGGGATGATCCGCAATGAGTAGTGGTGCGAGTGGTGAGAAGGCTGTGCTCCCCGCGTATGCGGGGATGATCCGTCACGAGCCGACACCCCGCACAGCGACGTATAGTGCTCCCCGCGTATGCGGGGATGATCCGGGATGCGGCTGGATATGGTGGCGTGGCCACCCGTGCTCCCCGCGTATGCGGGGATGATCCCACATCGATCGGGACCCTGTGGGTGCCGAAAGCGTGCTCCCCGCGTATGCGGGGATGATCCGACGGCACCCCCGCCGTCGCCGGCGACATCATCGTGCTCCCCGCGTATGCGGGGATGATCCGGCAAATACCCCGGGGCCGTCGCCGGCGTCACCGTGCTCCCCGCGTATGCGGGGATGATCCCCGCCCGAAATCCCCGGCGCAGCCGAGCCTGTGGTGCTCCCCGCGTATGCGGGGATGATCCGCTACGCTCCCCCAGCCGGATGCCCGCGCACTGCGTGCTCCCCGCGTATGCGGGGATGATCCCGACTTCGCCGTTTCGTCGAGCGACTTCGGGAAGTGCTCCCCGCGTATGCGGGGATGATCCCGTGAAGTTCCCCTTCGGGTCGTGCCGCTCGGCGTGCTCCCCGCGTATGCGGGGATGATCCCAACGCGCAGTACCAGTGCCAGCCGCCTCCCGGGTGCTCCCCGCGTATGCGGGGATGATTGCCAGCGATCGAGGGTGGCGCCGCCGATTTGGGGGTGCTCCCCGCGTATGCGGGGATGATCCGCCACCCTACCGGCGACCCCCTGACAGGCCCTCAGTGCTCCCCGCGTATGCGGGGATGATCCTTTGGTCTGCGCCACCTGGTCGGCGAAGACGTCGTGCTCCCCGCGTATGCGGGGATGATGCAGACGCCGCTGGGTTTCAGCAGGCGGTGGGCCCGTGCTCCCCGCGTATGCGGGGATGATCCGGCGCGGTCCCAGTCGGCGTAGCGCTTGTCCTCGTGCTCCCCGCGTATGCGGGGATCTCCAGCCATAACACGGCGCCATCGCCTCGAACCCTGCGTTCGCCCTCGCTAACGCGGAGGGCGAACGGAATTTGTCGGATTCCCCCGTAAATCCGGCCTTGACAGGAAAATCGTGTACGGATTGTACCCTTGTTTCGTCCTGTTGGTCATGGCCTTGGGACGGCTCCGCGCAATATCGGGACATAAATTATATAGTTGATATTAAACCTATCGGGCGTCTGGCCGTGATGCGGACCGAAGCCGCCCAGTTTCTGGGGATCGATCCGCGAACGCTGGCCAAGGCGATCGATGCGGGTCAGGTGCCGGCCATCATGATCGGACAGTTCGTGTGGGTGCCCACGTCCTGGCTCCGCGACCAACTGAGATAATAGTCAGCATCGGCAACATCGATGACGCGTCCGCCGGGCACGGCTCCCACGTTCCCGTTTCCCTTGACCAGCACACCCCCGCGCCCGGGCTCGACGCCGGGCTTGACGCCGGGTGCGTCGAGCCGGCCTTGGAAGAACTCAGCCGGCGCGTCGAGTCGGCCCCCACCGCGGGCAAACGCCGACACCTGGCCGTCCGCCTGGCCTGGGCCACGCTCGTGCCCGGCGCCGCCTACGACCACGGCCTGCCCGCCAGCAGGATCAGCGAGCTACAGGCCTGGGCCCACCGGCCCGACGCGGTCCGCCACGGCCAGACCACCCACGACCAGCGACTCGTCGAACCCTTTCTGCCCGGCCGGGACACCCAGATCTTCACCGTCTACGACACCCACCCCGACTACGCCCCCGACCTGTTCGCCCTGGCCATAGACGGCCTGACACCCCCCGCCTGAGCCGGCCCGGCATGGACGAGGACTACGCCGCCATCGGCCTGACACCACCCTCCGCCTGAGCCGGCCCGGCCAGCCGCAGCCACCCCGCGCCTGAGCCGGCTGGCCTGTCCGCACACTGTCCGGTCGATCACTGTCGTCGTCAAGGAGTCTGTAATGAGCGCTACCGCCTACCTGACCCAGCCACGCACCCCCGACGGCCGATGGGACCGGACCGGCCGGACCGGGCCGGCCGGGGTGCGATTGGACCTCACCGACGAAGCCGACGTGGCCGACGTCCTGGACCGGATCCGGGCCGCCGGCGCCCGGCGCATCGCCACCCTGGCCTACGTGGCCGACCGGCGCGACCTGGCCGAGGAATTCGAAGCCAACACCTTCGAGTTCGTCTACGAACGCGCCACAGCCGCCGACCCCGACCACCCCGCCATCACCGCCGGGGAGGTCTGCCGGATCATCGACGGCTCCTGGGCCCGGCACGTCCACCACATGCGCACCGACAGCCTGCACACCCGCATGAGCCGCGGCAACTCGCACCTCATGCGCGCCTGGGCCGGCTACGCCGCAGCCGCCCGCCAAGCCCAGACCCGGCTGGGCCGGCCGCTGAGCGAGGCCGAACACGACCAGATCGCCCAAGTCCACGCCCGCCGGGCCGGCACCGCTATGGACATCCGCCACACCGGCGTGGCCGCCCGCCACTCCTACGAGGACCTCACCGATGGCCAGGCCCCCTCCTGTCCCGGCGCCGAGGAGCAGTGGGCCGCCCAGGCCGACCGGCACGCCGACGAGCGCTTCGAGCCGCCCGAGACGGCCCGCGGACGGCGCGCCCTGACCGAGCACTATTGGCAGGCCAAATTCCCCGGCGCGATCGCCCCTCAGACCATCCCCCGCCGGGCCGCCACCGGGCTGCGCCGAACCATGGACGCCTCCCCCGGCGGAGTGCTGGCCGCCGCCCGCCGATGGGAGGCCGGCCAGGACGAC
>ERZ773077.15-NODE-15-length-100613-cov-6.211420_pt1 | contig 100613 bp, 86 predicted proteins | sample MGYA00580612_ERZ773077 | MGnify/ENA primary metagenome ERZ773077 (study PRJEB29015, sample SAMEA2737971) | human oral metagenome | biome: human oral; feature: human-associated habitat; material: dental | place: China | collected 2021 ...
TTGGCATTGTGCTTGCGGTATATTCGTAATCGGAGAACTTGATACATGTGAACGTGTTGAGAAAAAGTGTTACACTGCGTTTATTATAACAGATTTTGGAGTGAACACCCGATAGTTTAGACATTAAAGACAAAATGCCGGTATGAAAATACCAGCATTCGTGTCACTTCCTGTTCAATTAGGATTTCTTTGACGCTTTAAGCAACTCAATCTGTTGTTGCAAATTGACTGAGTTGTCAAACTGCTCGCAAATGCGTTGGAATGTATCAGCAATATGCTTGTCAGAACGGATTTCTTCAAATACCGGCAGGAACAAAGAATGACGACCACCATTTTTGTTGTGCATAATGCTGTTCGCAGTAACGCTGACCACCTGTCCCATGTATTTGTTGCGCTCATCGCTCACATGTTTGCGATAAGTTTCACTCATACCTGATGAGGACACATTGACTTCCAACAATCCGTCTTCGGAAATGCAGTTCAATGAGCCAAACAAGTCTTTGTTTTTACCCGTACCCTCATTAAAACCGACAATGCGAAGCTCAACCGTAAATTTATTTTTCAGTTTTACCTGTTCACGACTTGTGCCGTCTTTCCATTTCATCTCGGGCAGTTTGACCACACATCCCTCTTTGCCTTCAGACAGCATTTGTTTGAAATGCTCTTCCGCATCAGCAATAGAAGAGTAATATCTGGTATCGACCAGTTGAACGACTTTGCTATCCGCGCGTTGAATATCGGAGGCAAGAGACGCAAGACGTTCAGAATAAGGCAAATTGTGCTCAGATTGCTCAATGGCTTTATTGTCACCCACCAAATGCAACAAAGCGTGTGGGATGGCATCCCATAGTTGCAACAGCAGGGAATACTGATTGGTATCGAAACGCGCACCTTTGGATTTGCTGTTATCTGATTTCAAAAGTGCATTGAGCAAACCATTACTTTCTTCACGCGGTAGAATTTTACCGATTTTATCTGTCACCAGCATTTCGCCATGATATTGCATTGCCGGTCTAAAATTAGCCACAACAGATTTGATTTCGTAAAAAGCTGAGTGGGCTGGGAATAATGAGCCGTTGCGTGAGGTGAGAACAATATCACCATCCCCCATCACATCAATGTTGAAAAACATACCGTCCATTTTTTCTTGGGAAATCACGCCTGATGCGGGAGATAGCCATAATTCTGGTTTTTTAATGTCGGTAATCAGCGAACAACGCATGTACGGCACATCAGGAATCAATTTTTTAAATGCCTTATTGATGCTGCTCACACCAAAACCGACTTTCAAGTCTTTCTCCAAAATGTCATCTAGCAAGGTTTGCACTTTGGGTGTCAATGTTCCCCTGAATTGCTGATATGCGTGCTTTGCCGCATTACCGGAAATAGACCGGTTAGACAGGGCTTGCAAGAAATCAGCCATGTCTTTCGCCTCTGTAAACACAGGAATGTCTTGTGTATCCTGAACCTCTTTAAACAGATAAGCTGGCGGAGTCAGGTAAAAGCGGATTTGCGGATGGTTCGCCCATATCAGCACTTGCTGGAAATGTGACAGGGAAACATGCTGTTCGGCTTCTTTGAGCATTTCAATTTTACGATTGGAAGATGGCTCATCTGCGATGGCTCGCAGATAGTCATAAACGACTTCGTAGATGGATTCGTTAGCTGGTAATACGGATGACGCATTCATTTTTCTGGTTCACTTTTTGTGTTGTTTAGAAGGTATCATTATACTTGGGATATAAGTGTTATGAACGATTTTGCCGAAAACAACGACAACTATTTTGTTGGCATAATTTGAAAACACTGATGCGACAAAGATAAACCTTTCAACTATGAAAATTGTTTTACAGGTTGGTCTTTTGTACTTTATGTCTGTCCATTTATAAACGGAAAACCTTATGCGAATGAAACATATTGCTTTGATTGCTGTATCTGCACTTGCATTGAGCGCGTGCGGTAGCTTGAATAAAATCTCTTCTGACGGTCATGTTCAAAACGAAGACGTGCGTTGGCCGAAAGTGGAACGCAACCATTATCAAATCGGTGGCAAACATCAAGAACCCGGCGTTTGGGTAACGGATGCGCAACTCGACCTGTTGCAAATCGGTATGGGCAAAGCCCAAGTGCACTCCATTCTGGGTCGCCCGCATTTCTCGGAAGGCTTTGTCGGCGTGCGCGAATGGAATCACAACATCATGCGTATGATTGACCCATCCAAACCCAAAGGACCAGATAACGCCAAAGTTTGCCAACTGAAAACCGTATTCGACAAAAATGGTGTCGTACAACAATTCATGTGGAATCCGGCAGACTGCATGGTAGAAGTGCCAAAAGAAATCCCCAAAGTGCCCGAAACGCCGAAATTGGAACGCCTGAATCTGTCGGCAGACTTCCTGTTTGACTTTGACAGCGCAAAACTGCGTCCCGAAGCCAGTGAGGCACTGGATAAAGTGGTACAGGCTGTAAAAGCCCGTAATACCGAGTTCAGCAACATTACTATTGTCGGACATACTGACCGTTTGGGTTCTGATGCCTACAACCAAAAACTGTCAGAACGTCGCGCTTTGTCTGTTGCCACTTATCTGATTGAACATGGTGTGCCTGCTCACCGCACTACTGCCTTTGGCGCAGGGGAAAGCGAGCCGGTTAAAGACTGCGTTGGTGAAAAACCGACCGCCGAGTTGAAAGCCTGTCTGCAACCAAACCGCCGTGTCGGAATTGACATCAATTAATTTTACACAGCAAGCGGAAACGGATACACTAGTATCCGTTTTCTTTTAATCAAACAAAAATGGAACAGAATATGAAAAACTTATCCCACAAACGTTTCCAGAAATACGGATTGAAAAAAATCAAGAAATACGTTACTGATACTTCGACAACTTGTAGTGTGTTATCAGATATGCTAGACAAACGGATTGACATGCTACCAAATGTTGCTGTTTTAGACACCGCAATGCGTGAAATCAGTCAGGAAAACAATCCATTATCATTGACTAATTTTCACCAATGGCATGAAATGCCAGTTCTCATGTTGTACACACATCTTGTTCGCCAATCTGGAACAGTCTCTGATGCTCTACCCGCTGCGACGCGCATGTTGGAGCATAGCGCAATTTTTCATAATGAACGCATGGCTGACCCATTTTCAGCCATCCCAACAAGCGAATTATCAAAAATCATCAATCGTGATTTTAATATTGATGAATATCAAGCCATGTCTCGTCCACTATCGTTGGTTTTCGCTCATTTTCTTAATAAAAAGAATTTCAACGATTTGCTTCGTTTAAAACGTGAAGTTGAGCACGAAATTTGTTTGAATCGTAAACAAATTGCATACGAATATGAAACTTCATTTGAAGTAGTGTTCGGTGAACGAAATCCTGTGCGTTACTTCTTACCGGCCATGTTTATGGCTAATAAACCACTCATTAGCCTGCTTTACCGTGATGAATTAGCTAAATTAGGTAAGCCTTCACGCGCCCAATACACCACTGATGTAATTGAATATGACTTCAATGATAATATTGCGCGCGCTATGCTCTCCTGTGAATTTGAAAAACGTTTAAAAACAGTATTTGCAGACAACAATATGAAGTTTTTCTGTAACCAAATTAAAATTGAAGCAGGATATGACCAGTTGTTGTGCTTGAAGGAAGCTATTCGTGTCATTAAAGTAGCTACTGGAAGATAATGGTATAACACCGCCATAAATGGCGGTGTCTTACGGATTTATAGATAATAGGTGATTCAAAATGGAACTCGGTTTTTATGTTTTAGTTGTGTTTTGTCGTATATGTGTTATGGTTTTTGCATATATAGGTTTACCTTTATTATTTTTGCTGTTGGTCAAAGAGTTTTATATGCCAAAATCTTTTAAAGTTGAAGTGGTTGCTGATAATCCGTCAACTGATTTCGACATTGCCTCAAAAATGAGACACTTAGAACAGCAAACAAAAGGTGTGAAATCCTTGTTTGACAGAGATTTTTATTCTGACGATTTCAAGATAAAAATATTTGGTGAAGAACAAGAATTTTCAATTTTTGATTTGGTTGATACATTCCACACTCTAATTTGTGCCACCGACCAGTTCCTCATAAACGACTTGTCACAAGAAAATATTGCAACAGCACAAAAAGTGACAGCTATTGCACAAACAACGGTTGACCTGTTAATAAAAGAGGTGGAAAGACCATCAACTTTATTTAGTCAGGAATACTACCGGCGACTTGTAGAAGAGCTTGCCAAGACCAATGATTATTTGATGGGCATCTTAAAACCGATGGAAATGATGATGCTGGATGATTATCGGAAACAGATGTCAGAAATCATTGATGGGAAGGTCTGATATTTGACTTCCTCCCCGCCCTAAAGGGCGGGGATTCCTACTGTAGTTTTTCAACTACTTCGGTGGGTTCGTGCTGCTGACTGTTTTACTGCACAGTTCACTTGACACGCGCTGCGGGCAAGTCCTGCCCTGATTTAATGTTTATCCTGCCGCACCTAATAGTGCGCGTCCGCGTTGCAGTACGTTCATCGCACCAACCACGTCGGCATTCTCGGTATAACCGCATTGCACACAGGCAAATAAGGCTTGGATAGTGCGGTTTGCTTTCGCCGTATGGCGACAGGCAGGACAACATTGGCTGGTGTATTGCGGTGAAACCGGTATCAGTTGTCCGCCGCGCCAGCGCAGTTTGTATTCCAATTGCCGCCGGAACTCATACCACGCTTGGTCGAGTATGGCGCGGTTCAATCCGGATTTCTGTTTGACCATTTTACCATGCTTTTCCATCGTGCCTTTGGCGGACTTGGACATGTTTTTCACCTGCAAATCTTCGACATACACGGTTGCGTGGTTCTTGCTAATCGTGTGGCTGATTTGATGCAGGAAATTCTTTCTGATGTTAGCAATCCGATGATACAGCTTACTGATTTTAGCCACCAACTTTTTCCAGTTGTTGCTGCCTTTGGTTTTCACTTTTAGTTGGCGCTGCAGTTTTGCCAATCTCCCTTTCAGGGAATGAAAAGCGTTGATTGGCTCGAAATACCTGCCGTCGGATAAAGTGGCGAAACGGACTATTCCCATGTCGATACCGATGTCGCTGCCGGAATGCACAGGTGTTTCCTGCTCGTATTCGGTTTGGATGGAAACATACCACTTACCACATTTGGCGGTCACGGTTACGTTCTTGATTGTACCGATAATGGTTCTACTATTGCGATACCGCACCCAACCGATTTTCGGCAGATAGATACGGTTGTTATTCTGGTCTGACTTAACGCTCTGCGGGAATCGACAACTGTCTTTCTTGCCTTTGGCTTTGAAACGTGGAAAATTCGCCCGACCGGCGAAGAAATTCATTAATGCCCGCGACAAGTTTTTCATGCTCTGTTGCAGGGCTTGTGCGTTACAATCTTTAAGCCAGTCGGCATCTTGTTTCCATTTGGGCAGGAATGCGGCTAGTTGGACGTAATTCAAGAAATGACCGGTGGTCTCGTAGTATTTCTTCACTTCCTCCAGCCCACGGTTAAACACGAAACGGCAACAGCCGCAAAACTGTTTTAGTTTGCGTACTTGTTCTCCGTTTAGGATTAACTCGTATTGGTAAGACTTTTGTACTAACATTGATGGAATAAGAAATACATGAAAGAATAATTTTAACAGGTTTGACCGGATTTGTGTTGTAGTTATGGCACGTTTAACGCCTATATCCACGCCATAAAGGACGGGGCTTTACGGCTCTATTTGATAAACAACTTATTCTTGATAAGATTGCGAGAGAAATACCAAAAATACTTGTGTTAAAGAGAAAATGTTAAATCCAGTTTCAAAAACAAAGCGTGCTTAATGCACGCTTTGTTTTTCTTATCAGAAAGATGTTAAAATGTGGTTTTCAAAAATTCTAGGTGCACCTGTAATATGAGCTACTCTTATCAAGATTTTGCCATTCCATTTAATGACTTGTGTGAGCAATATTTGTTTGCTGATACTGCTATCTTGCATTCTCTGTGGAACGATTCTGAACTCTTGGCAAAGGGTGGGAGTTACAAGGAAGTTCGCAAAGGCTTAGAGGTTAGCGATATTGAAACGCCGTTATCTGTTTTACTGGATAGATTGATGGATGATATTTCTGTCAATGAGATGATGTTTCGGGTGTATGGTTGTATGTCATTCACAAGATATAGTCCGATTCGTTCCACTATTGGTATGTATAACGTCGTACCTGAAAATGAGTTGTTTTTATTGGCGCACTTGATTTCATGGAAAGACAAAAGTGACAATGTAGTTGAGTCTGTATGCAAAGTATTGGAGTCATTGAAACAACATGGCTGGTTGACTGTTTTGCCTATGTCAAAAATGCTGTCAAGCCCTCATTTGTTTGATAATCATTTACTTTCTTTATTGAATACCATTCCAGCAAAATATGTTTCAGGAGAAATCGTAACCCCTTCTAATGAAGAAATGAAACGCATTGCTCGGATTTACTCGTTATTAAAAAATGAGTACATCTGCTTTTTAATGGGCATGCCGAAAATCAGCGACGATAATTATATGGTATTGCTTTTGATGACGGAATTTGTTGCGAACTCGTTAATGATTCCGTTAGATGATAATGCAATGCAAAAAGTGCGAGATTGGCAACAGCCATGTATTAATGAGCAGATTGATAAATTTGTTAATTTGGTGAATAAGGTTGCCTATTCACGCACAGAGGTGATGCGACAAGAACTTTATCGTAATTTGGCTTTCTGTTTGGCAATGTATGGTGTCTCGCCAGAGCAAATTCAAGCCTATGGATTAACTAAAGAAAAAACTGGCTTTTCCTCTAATTGGATTGATGTGAATTACTTCAAGCAGAATGAGTATGGATTGGATTTGTTGAATTTTTCTGTTAATGCGGCATTTGATTGTAACAAGAAAACCGGTGTGTTTCATTATGCCAAAGACAGACAAACTTCAATCAATTATGTGGATTGCAGTTTCAAACGCTTGATGCGCGATTATGTAAGTGAATCAAAATATGACTTAAAAGCGTCGTATTTCAGTTGGAATGAGAAAAATCTGTTAAACAGCATATTTCACTTGTATCAAGATGCGCTATTTTCTTCTGTTAGACGAAATACAGGCATTGATTTTCGTGGTGATATGTTGTCCTTATGGCTCGGATGTAGTGATAATAATCTGCTATATTTTGCCGGATTTGTTTTACAACAATATTTGTTGTCAATAAAAATGGTTCATGCTGATGTTGTTGATTGCTGCAAATTGATTAAAGAAATTTCAACACTGAAACATAATCAGTATGTTGAAATATATGAATTTATTCATGATATTGTTTCCGATATGCCATCTCATTTTGATGGCAAGCTGGCTATCGCACATTTTTATGTTGCTACTCTTGTTAAACTCGTTAAATGCAAGTTGGAAATAAGCAAAAAAGAGTTGAAAAAAGAAGAGCTTAAAGAGGAAGCAAAACAATATCTTAAATTGTCGATGGACAATGATTTTAAAGAAGAAGTGGTATCCCTTTTTGGGATTTCAGATGCTGATTGTGAAGCTATTTATTCTCATTTTGTTGAAGATGACAATTCTAAAACCGGCGTGTTAATAAAGCCTGACACTGGTGATGATAATGAAACAAGCCATGAACATATTGAGATGGTTAAGCCTGCGGAAGATAAAGTGAACCCATCTATCTCTTTTGAGTTTATGCAGGACAACTATCCACAGTTCTCCAATATGACTCAGTATGTGCAAACGATGGTCAGTGCTTATAAGGCTGGTAAGCGCAAGTATTTGACACCTTTAATGTTGTGTGGCGGGCGTGGTAACGGGAAAACGCGTTATCTTTCTGATTTAGCTAAATATTTACAGGTTGAGTTTGAGAGCTACGATATTGGCAATGCAGTTTCCGACGGCGAATTTTTAGGGCATGAGGCACATTATTCTGATAGTTATGCCGGTGTACTGTATCGTACACATGTTCGCGTAGAGAGTAAGCCTGTATTGTTTGTATTTGATTCATTTAACGATTCTCGTTTTAATATTGACCCAAGTCGTACAAATGGGCATCTTAATTTGCAGCGTGTCTTTAACACTGTCTTGAACACGGACAATCTGTCTCGTATGTATGACCACCATGAGCGTGAATATTTTGACATGTCGAACTTTTTATTAGTGTTTTGTGATACGGATACTAAGGAAATTCCTGATTTCCTGCTGCGTAAACTGAAAGTTTTTGAAGAGCAATCCATATCTAAAGATGAACGATTATCCATCTATATCAACATGTTGGAAGAAGTTTTTGAGAACAACGGGTATAATGAGACACTGGATAAGCCATTATCTGATGTGCTAACCAAATCAGATACAAGCAGTAAATTGGCACACGATTTAATGTTGTTTTTGTCTCGCAATAATCTTTCAACAGTGAAGAGCTTGTTTGAGGAGCTTGTGTTTGACTACTGTGAAACACAAGGTGTGGAGGAACAGGTTTTACATCATATGGAAAAGGCAAACAGCAGACGTTTTGAGTCGCTAAGTAGAAAGTACAACGTTGTATCACCGGAAAGATTAAAAGCCGGTTTCAATGAGATTCATGGGTTGCACGAGGTCAAACAATATTGTCGAGACATCATGCAGATGTTTAAGACACAAGTGGATTCTTATTTCAAGGATAAATCTCTATTGGATAACAATGATGGAGAAGTATTGCTGTCTGTCGAACGTCCATTGAAAGGTTTTATCTTGCAAGGCGAACCGGGTTGTGGCAAAACTATGATTGCTTCTGCTATCGCCAAAGAGTGCGGATTGCCATTCATCAGTTTAACCGGTAATAGTTTTACCGACAAGTATGTGGGTGTAGGAAGTAAGTCGGTGCGTGAATTGTTTTCCTTTATCCGTAACGAAGTTTCCGAGCCTTGCGTTTTATTCATTGATGAGATGGATGCACTTGGTAATCGTGAGACGACCACTGTAAATGCGCCACATGAAATCATTAATGAATTACTAACACAACTAGATGGGCTGGAGAAGCAACCTGTGCCTATTTTTGTGATTGGTGCAACTAATTTCATCGACAATATTGACCCTGCTCTGCGACGTTCCGGTCGTTTTGACAAAGTAATCAAAATCAACAAACCAACATTGGCAGAACGTAAAGAATTGGTTGCTAGTATGGTGAGCAATACCAAGTTTGAAAATGCAGATATTGAACGGATTGCCAGAATTACCGCAGGATATAGCAGTGCTGATTTGGTGAATATTTTGGACAACAGTGTAGTTATTGCTATCAGGCATAAGCACACAAAAGTTTTGCAGTCTGACATTGACGAGTCGGTTGAAGAAGTCATGCTTGGTTTTAAAACCATCAAGCAAACGATGGAAGAGATGAAACTCACTGCCGTCCACGAAGCCGGTCATGCGTGCATTTCTTATTTGTGCGAGCGTAACAATGTGTTGAGCAAAGTAACTGTCGTACCGCGTTCAAACGCATTAGGGATTACTTTCTTTGCACCAGAAAAAGATGGACTATCATCAGATAAGAATGACTTTATGGCACGAATCATGACTTCTATGGCAGGTCAGTGCGCCGAATATGTGCTTTGTGGAAGACAAACAAGCGGTGCTTCCGGTGACATTAAAAGTATTACCCAGACAGTCATGAAAATGGTGCGCGAGCTTGGGTTTTCTTTCAATTCCAATGAATTGTTGGACGTAATGTTAAATTATAATGACATGGAATTGTCTGATACGACTAAGAAAATGTTAGACGACGAGGCAATGAACATTTGCCGTGTTGCAAGAGAACGTTGTGTGCAATTGTTAGAAAAACATCATAATTTTGTACAGGCGGTGGCTGACAAACTGATAGAGCAAGAAGTTGTTGTACTGGAGGAAGTAGAAACGATTGCTAAACAATTTGGAATCAGTCGTTCCATGCAACATGAATTTGAATTGACTCAGAGCAAGTCTTTCTAATTGGAAATCAAAGAATACCTGTCGGTATTCTTTCTTGCTTATCGGAAATAAAAACTTGCTTATTTGTTTGTTGTTGGGGAAATTTTTTCACAACATATTGAATTTACTGAATAAATCAAACATTTCTCGATTGCGGAGTAATCTTGCTTATTTGCATAGCAATCTTGCTTATTTTCATTGTGATGAAAAAACGGCGTGTTTCCCACGCCGTTTTCATTATAATGCAAGCTATTCAGCCGGTTTTGCTTTGTGCTCCCGCATTTCTTTTGCCAAAGAGTCAAACTCATTCATGTCGATTTTGTCTAGGATACCGGAAACCCATTGAATGAATCGTTCGCGTTGTTTGATACTTAAAACAGTTTCACACAAGGCAACCATCAGCAAATCATATCCTGTCACACCATCAAAATTATCATGTTGTTTTTGAATGCGGTTCAATGATTTGCTAATGTCTTTATATAAAGCAGGCTCATCTTTCATTGCTCGTTTGTGCGCATTGAATTTGGATTTGAGTTGTTTGACTCTATCAGACGTATCAATGGTGTTTCGCCCGCTCAAATTGGCACAAGCATGAATGTCCAACATCAGATTGGCATAACCTTTTCCACCAACAAAGTCCAACTCATCACGCAGTGTGATAACAAGATTCTCATTAAACGGATTGTTGGTAAAGATTTTCAGCTTATTGTATCTTTCATCCGTCTCATACTTAACTTGTTTTTCATGCTGCTGTTTTTCCACTTCGACAACAACGGTTTGTAATGCCTCTGTTGAGGCGTATTTCTTGTATGCTTCTTCTCCAAAGCAGGCAATGAAGAACTGTTCACCACGGTAAACAGTTGATGGGTTATCCTCCATTTCCAGCTTGGTGTATGGATAATCAATGGGGGCTTCATGGTTGCCATGTTTATCTTTCAACCAATCGAAACCTTTTTCTTGGAACACTTGAACGATGCGTCGAACTTCGTCAAGGTCAAGTGTTTCAGTTGTTGGTATGGTCATAGAAATGTGAGTGCCGGTATCATACTGTTTTACTGCAATGCGCGGCATACAGCGTTGTACCATCTGCTCTTTTGACAAATGTTCATCACTATCGGCATCAAATATTTCATTGTGCCCCAAGTCATCAAGGATGTCTGATGTGATGTTGTTGACATCGCACGAGCACACCATGTCTTTGCCCAATGGAAAGCGGATGAATAATCCATCAAAGCGAAACATGTCTTGGTACGATATTTCTTTCTCAATCACGTCCGCTGATACGTTGCGTCGTTTTGCTTCTTCTTGAATGTATTGCTGCAATTCTACTCTTCCATGCTCATTATCAGGGAAATACAGGTTATACATGTAGAAGGTATCCATATCGTATTTCGCCATATCGCGCTTCAATTTTCGTACAGCATGTTTACGTTGCCGAACAGATTGGTTGATAAACAGGTTTTTACGATGTTCGTCTACCATCTTATCCATGAATTTGGTAATACTTTTATGAGAAAAACGATTACTGAGGTTTTTCAATCCTTGTTTGGGATGTGCGCTAATATAGCGTAGATTGGCAAGCAAATTATTGTGATTGGTATAATTGCGACCGCTGTTAATGCGTCGCATGAGTTGCCGCGTAAAACCTTGTGATACGACGGAATATGTGGCATGATGGTGGTAGAAACGTAATGCTTGTTCAACCATTTTATTGGCGTTGATACACTTGATTTGGTGTTTGATTTTCATATGTTGCCCACTGAGAGGAGAAAGAATGACTAAAAAATACCGCGATAAATATGACCCTCATTATCTGTTAATAGATATTTCTTGTCAATTTAATGATGTTGGTGAGACCATTAAAATGGACGACATGCCTGACTTTTTAGATTCTTTTTATGACGTGCTGGCAAAAACGCCTGACAATCGTTATTTGCCATTTAGCAAGTGGAATATCCAGATGCCTGAATTTAAGAAAGGATTAGGAAAGTCAAAAGGATTACGTGTTTGGCTGTTAACTTACGGATTATCAATGGAAAATAATGAATTAAAAGTCGAACTGATATTTGAAGTGAGTAAAGGGAAACATGATAAGGACACTGCTATTACTATCTGTGCTGCACGTGAATTGGTTAAACCGATTTTTAAACATTGGCAGGAACAACTATTGAAAGTAGCTCATACAAATTCATTTGATGTTAAATACGAATTGTTGACTCCGCGAGAATTTGACCACCGATTCTAAACAGAAAAGCCCGCACAAGCGGGCTTTGTTTATTGGTGTTAAGCGTTAAGCCAAAGTGAGTGAGTTAACTTGTCTGGCTTGCTCTTTGGTTGTTTCCACTTGTGGTGCAACCTTGTCCAAAACGGCAGGGTTCAACTGTGCCACTGTTGGAGTGACATCAACCGATTTTTGGTTGTCCAGTGCGCCACTATTCAAGGCAACCACTTCACGCTCGATTTTCACACCACCATCAGGTGTTTGAATTTGGCGTGTTACAGTTTCGCTTACCGGTTTTACACTACGAGCTAATACGGCATGTTTCGCAATCGCTTCTTCGTTGACATTCGGGATTTCGCCGATATTAACTTCAGTGCGACGGTCGCCAGCCATATGTTCGTTTCGTTTATTCATAGCAAACTCGGTCAGTTTGCGACCATGCAAACCTTGTTCACGTCCTTCTTTCATGGCTGATTGATACACTTGTTGCATTTCGGCTTCGCTGACTTTTGCCATGCTTTCACCATGTCCGCGTGCAACAAACAAGCCTTTTGGTGCGCCCAACTCTTCAAAGAATTTCACTACGGCAGCGGTGCGACGTTCTGACAGAGCTTGGTTGTATTGGTTTGACCCGCTAACATCGGTATAACCATCCACATGAATAGGCAAACCGTTTTTAACCATATAGTCAATTACCGAAGAACCGTTTAATACTGCTTTGTCGGTCAAACCGGCATACATTTTGGCGAAATGCTGACGACCTTTTTCCGTAAGAGTATCTTTGTCATGTCCGAACAAAGTGTTGGAGTCCATTGCCAAATTGAAATTGGTAGTACGAGCCTCCGCTTTTGGTGCGTCCGGTTTGTCAAACAGTTTGACAGTTGGAATAATGGTTTCTTCAGTGTGGCGGATTTTGCTTACACCAATACCAAAACCAACACCAAGTTTGTCACCAGTTACCGCCGCGCCGATGTTGACACCATTATTCAAGGTGTGATTGATGCCGACCTTGCCAAGTGCGGAGTTTACACGCTCATTTTCAGTGGTTTTTTGGGTAATTGCTCCAACATCGGCAGACAATGATGTTTTTCCATCATTGACTTTGTGTTGAAAACCTACGGTAACAGACTGTGAGTTGCTCACAGCGTTATCGCCACGTGGGTTTTTGTTGTGGGCGGTGGTCACTTCTGCACGAACAGTAGTATTACCGCCTTCAAGCACCTTACCGGCAAAAAGACTTGCCGCACCACCATAACCGTTTTTGTTGAGTGCTGCAATAGTTGCTGCGCCGCCAATGATAATCCCTTTTTCGTTTTGATTGGCAAAACCAACACCCACGCCGACAGCAGAGTCACCAACATTACGGCTATTACCGCCACCTGCAGTTGCAGTAAAGGTGGTTGTATTGCCTTTCTGACTTGCTGCGGCATCGAAAACACTATTGCTAACCACTGCATGTGCAGCACTTAATGCTTTGTTTGAAGCATTTTGCGGGTGTGCTTTTTCAGGCTCGGGGTCATTTTTGACAGTTGGCGGTTCAATAGGAGGCTCTTCAGGTTTTGGTGGAGCTTGGGGTACGACAGGAGGCTCTACCGGTTTGGGTGGTTCTACCGGTTTTGGTGTCGTATTTGTATGAACATTGAGTTTGTCCTCACCAATGTTAGTGGGACGCTCAAAATTGGTGGCCGCGCCTTGATTTGATTGCGGACGAACAGTGTTTACAGAAGTGGAATCAGCCCCCAAACCGTTAGGGACAGCAAAATTAGTAGCAGAGGTAGAAGTGCTTACATTCTCGTTTGCCATAGTCTTTCCTTAAATGAAATCATTGTTCCAATACAATACCAATAAGTTATTCAAAACGTATGGCTGGAATGGTGTTTTTCTTTGTTTAATCACACGTTGTCCTCGTTTTTAGGTTTTACTATGGCTATACATTTTAAAAGGTTTAGAATGGCTGGCACAGACATTAAAAATTATACGATTACAAGTGATGGCAATTTTAAAGCAAGGCAGTCTACTGATGGATGGAGCATGAATGCCGATTCAAAAGGTAGTGTCGTGTTTAACCGGATTAACAACGATAACGCTCAAACCCTTACATTAGGCGGTGGTATTGCCCAACTTGATATGAGTTTTGGCGCACTAAACGTCAATCGTCAGAATGACTTACATGCCGGTAGATTAAACCACTATGAGTTTTACCGAAATGATGATGAGCGCATGTTGCGTGAAACTTTTAATTCGCAACCGGCATCTGCAGCATTGCTTAGTGGTGGTCTTGATGCGCGTGGTAAGTCAGTAAGTACCAACACCAATATTGGTATTGGTACACAATTGACTGGCGCAGAGTTTGCCTTTGAAAGCACATCAGGTTTCGGTATGACCGAGCGAGGTTTCCGTGCGAATGTGTATGCTGGTGCGAGCTTGGGTAAAGGTGTGTTGGGCGTAGGTGTACAAGGTGTACGTGGTTTGAGTGGTCGCACTACTGATTACGCCCGTTCGGTTGCCTTTGGGGCATCATTTGATGTTACTGGTCCGAGTTTGATTTTTGATGTGAACTACATTCGCAATGGCCGCATGTGGACGTTGAACATTGGCGAATTTTTCTCCAATTTGGCTTATGGTAACGTGTTTGGTGCTGCCCGTGCTCTTATTGACAGTTTCCAAAGTAAACCTGTTCCAACTCCTCCACAAGAAGTCATCTTGCCAGATGACCGTCCTGATTACAACTCACGTTTGCCCATGTTTGAAAAAGGCACGACTGAGTTTACTGCGAACGGACAAGCCAACCTGCAAAAAATGATAGCAAACGCGCAGGAAATCATTAAGCAAGACCCAAATGCAAAAATTGAAATTGGGCAGTATGTTGATTCAGGATGGTTCTATCGAAGTAAACGTGAGGCATTATCTGTTGAACGTCAGGAGAAAATCAAAGATGCTTTGATTAAACAAGGTATCCCAGCCGAAAACATTGTGATTGGTCATCAAAAAGTAGATTCCAATGACAATGCTGTTACTGTACAAGACCACAACACCAACATTCGTGTTAAATCGGCAACCATATTGCGATTTAACAGCGGTGCAGAGTTTGACCCGCGTATGGTGTCCCCAAAAGGTTTACAAGAACGTGACAAACTGATGGCTTCTCCTGAGTTCCAAGAAGTTGTTCAAGGGAAATCCAAAATGGAACAAGAACTTGCAGCCAATATGATTTTCGGTCAGACTGTTTTGGGCAAAGCAACAGTTCAGGAATCACTGGCAAAATTGCGTCAGGCGTACAGCAACGGTGTAACCATCATGGATGCTTTGACAGGTCCGTCCCGCGACGAGTACCATGAGAAACTGCGTCCTTACATTCAACCTCTGAAAGAAGTGTTGCCTATGGATGCGAAAGAAGAAACCGCATTTATGGATTACTTGCTGACTGAAAGTCGTCGCAAAGGCGAACATTACAGTGAGGATGAGGCAGTAGCACAGTATGTCAAAATGCGCGGGCACGGCATTACTATGCTCAACTATCATGACCAATTGAAAACCATGATGAGTGAAATGGACAAAATTCCGGCGTTTAAAGAAGTGCTGGATAAATCTGTTCCTGATGAACGACCTTTGTTGGCAATGCAGATGATGACTGCTTTCATCAATTCTGATGAGAAAGACATGAAAACATTTCTGCACAACCAAAGCGAAAATATGAAGCAGAGTTATCAACCCAATACCATGTCTCGTAATTTCTTGCGGGCGAACATTGAGCAAAACGGTATGGGTGGTGTAACCAACAACGACTATCAGCTTAAAGTGGAAAACGACACTGCAACAGCGTTGAAAGAGCGGCAAGGTGATTTGGATAAATTGACTGACTCTGCCGGTCTAAAACTATATGCCAGCGAACATAACATTCCAATTGGCGAAGCACGCACACGTTTATTGCGTGAAATCAATCAGGGTGCATTTATGGCACAAGTTAGAGATGGCGTTTCTGCAAAAGATGCTGTTGATGCTTCTGTGAAGGCATACTCTGAAAAATTTGGCGTATCACTGGGCAGCAATACTTTTGATGCACAACAGGTAGTCAATGTTGAAGCACTGAACCGTCAAAATCAAGTGGAAGCACCTATTGTCCAACAGGAACGCAGTTTGGATAACAGCCGGTTGGCAACCCCTTAATTTTTGATAGAAAAGAAATAGGCACGAGATTTGAAAATCTCGTGCCTATTTTTAATTTGTTATCACATATGAGGGCGCGGAGCAGGTGAAGCTGACGCAGGTGTGTCCGGCACAGTTGTCGGTGTCAATTCCGGTTGCGGTTTGTTTTGCTCTGGAATATTGATAGTCTCTTGTGCCAAAGATTGACCCAAAGAATGCCCAACGACACGTTGGCGGTCGAGTTCTTCGGAAAGGTCGACTTTCTGACGGTGTGAGTATTCTAAGTTACGTTTCATATGTTCTGCCATTTGCTCATCGCTGTCATGCGTGCGCAGCATAGCCAAAGAGTTCAACTCTACACGCTGGCTGGTCTCAGGTTCTTGTTTCACCTCCGCCGCAGCCGTTTGTTGCAATGTTTGCATGGAAAACTCTTCATTTTTGTTTTCAATCGTTTCTGCCATTGGGTTTCTTTCAAATAAATACAAAAATAGTCTAACTGATATTTGATTCGTATCGTGCAGAACGACTATCATATTGGAATTGGATGAAAGATAAGTTCTTATGCGCAACCTGTTTCTCACTTTTTACTTTTACCTGAGCCACAGCAAGTTTCAAAATCGTGGGAATGGGTTTTACTTTTTGTGCTTTTCCCTCTCGTTCAGTGTGTATTTGATTATCCAGTCGGCTTGGAAAATGTATGCCGGTGGATTTGACTGGTTCAATGGTGTTTACCTGTTAATTGGCTTGGTATTGCTTGTCAAAACCTTGTATGATGGTTTTTCGCCATCATGGAATTGGCATAAATCCATGAAGACCAATTTTGGTTATAAAAGCATTGCTGAGTATTACCGGAATAACCAAACCTAAAAAAAAGACCGACTTTTAGTCGGTCTTTCTCGTTTTCAAGCCATAAAACAGCCTGTTCTCTCTTGAAAAGTTACCCCTTTCGCCCACTCAGCACGAGCTTGTGCCATCTGTTTAATTACTTCATCACAGACATACTGTTCCCCATAATACAATGACCTTAACAGCTTTCCGGCATAAGAATTGTTGTGATATACGTAGTTTAACTTTGGCGGTTGGTTCATTTCCAGAACAACCAGTTTGCGCTCCATCAGCGTCTTCGTTAACGCAAAATCTTCACCGCCATACAGGTGATACAATTCATGCTCAGGGAAACCTTTGGTTTCCTTCAAAATGGAGTGCCGAAAGACACCCACGCAGCATTGTGCTTGCAAGATAAACTTTGCTTCATGCAAGAGCATGCCATTATTAGCAAATTCACATGGTAAACCGACCAAATTAACATGTTGTTTCACCACGGCCACATCCGGCATGTTTTCCAAAATATTCAAAGCATAATCAAAAGCATATGGTTCATAAGTATCGTCCGCATCCAAAAAGACAATATAAGGTGCGGTTGCCAAACGAATACCAAAGTTGCGCGATTTTGCTATGCCAACTTGAGTATCATTGCGTACATGTTTGACTTTGTATCGCAATGAATCAGGAATGGATTGCATATCAAAATCCATACTTGCCGCATCATTTACCACAATCACATGGCGAACCGCCGGATTTGCAACGACACTCAAAATAGCATTCCCTACCAGTTTTACTGTGCGCTCATGATAGGGAATGATGACATCAACGACTTGCTGATTGTCCATAGACCGAACCAACAAACCGTCCTTGTCCGTTTTCCAGCTTCATTACACGACACATAACTTGTGTCCCCGCCAGCATGTTATTAAGACCGGCAATGCTTGAAGACGAAAAAGAAAATCCGTATTTTGGTTTACGTTGTTTGTTGTCGTATTCAAAAGCAATGTACATGTTTAGACTCCTGTGCTTGTTTAAAGTAATCATCTGCAATAGCAAACATTTTATTCTCTGATGGGACAAACTTTTGAACAAAATTGTCATACTGCTCTTCATCCATACCCACTACATAGTCAAAGCAGCGAATCACAGACTGTTGGTATGCCTGCACAATAGCATGAAAAGCCGACCACATCACATTTTTTAGCGCATTGAATTTCAATTTTTCTACCGAACGTTCCAGTTTTTCGGATGAAACGTTAATTTCATCGAACGGTAAACTGTCAAAATAAGACTTCGCACGGGTTTGCACATATTCCAACATCTTGCGTGTCATTTCGTGCGGGGTAAAAAACAGCGAGGCAATCTTAAAGCATGGTTCTGCATTTCCGTCTTTAGCAAACTCTGTAGACAGCAAATATTCGTACATTCTAGTTTGCACATCAGCCAACCTATTTTGGATTTTCCCTGTTTCTGTATGGATTGCTAAACCAAAAAACATGAAGTCATCCGCATTACTGTTTGACAAAGGTAATTCTTGGTCTTTTTCAAGAATGGCACTCAAAACGTTTAACTTTGACTGCACCGTATCTAGCAGGTAAGACACATTGTAAGTGTTGAACAACAGGGAGTCTTTGCTTTGCAAATCACTCATCAAGTCGCTCACCATTTGATTAAACAGGCTACGCACGAACCAATCATGGAATAACGGGTCAATATTGTGTTCACGGCAGAAAGCAATCACTTTTTCCATCACACCATTCGCCAAGTTTCCTACATCCCCCTCATCTAAATTCAGAGGTTGCAAAACAGAAGCAGTCGCCATTGCTTGCAGTTTTATATAGATTTCATTGATTTGCTCATAACCATTTGTATTGGTGTTGGTTGTTGGTACTGTGCTGGAAAACTTAGGGATAGCCATGTTTGACTCCTAAAACGAGGTTTGTTGGAATAGTTTTCCATTGTATCAAAATGAGTTGCACTTGGAAATATCTGCTTATGCGAGACATGAGAAAATGAGCAAAACAAAGGCAGACTTCTTGTCTGCCTTTTCTTGTGTAACTACCTTTACCCTTTTTCGATTTCATTATTTTGTGTCGAAACAGGTTGGATTTAACCAACGCTGCAAGCGCATTGTCTTGAATTACGCCCTTGTTGATTTGCACCTTACGCGCCATGTCACATCACCTTTGCTATTCAGAAAAGCATATTTTATCAGGAAAATAGCGATGCGATAGATACATGGAAATATTTTTCGGTTACAACCGATTGGGTTTTAGAGTTGGTAAAAACATACCGATTGTGTGGGACAGTAAGTCAGTTATTAACCACCACATGTTACTCACCGGCGCGTCAGGTACAGGTAAAACTTATCGTTTGCGCAATATCATCAATCAGATTGTTTCACAGAATGCCAATGTGCGGGTGCATGTGATTGACTATCATGGCGATATTACGATTGACTCCGCATCAACAGTCAAGTTCTCCGAATCTTCCAATTGGGGTTTTAACCCTTTAGTGGTCAATGATGACCCACATTATGGTGGGGTGCGCAAACGTATTCAGTCTTTTATTGGCTCACTAAATCGTTCCGGTCGTCAGCTTGGCTCTAAGCAAGAGGCAGTATTGCGTAATTTGCTGACCGATTTGTATGCAGCAAACGGATTTTATGGCAATGATGCGAAAAGCTGGAAGCTCAATGACGGGATTGTCAGACGTTTTCCAAAAAAGTATCCCACATTGATGGATGCTCTGAAATTTTCCGCATTCAAATTGCGTGCCATGTCGCTGGGGGCAAATAACAAGTCAATGGCTGTGTTGGAACAACTGAATCGCACCGCCAGTAGAATGTATGTCAAACTCAAACGCAGTAACAATACGAAAGATGATGCCGAATTTCTGAAAATGCAGGAAGACCTGAAATCGTTGAAAGACAAGGCGATTGAGGAATACACTGATTATGTGCAATCCATTCAAACCGGCAATGAATTGGATGACTTGATTAAGTATGACAGTAAAGATGTCCTGAAAAGTATCGTAGAGCGTTTGGAAAACCTGAACTCAATGGGGATTTTCAAAAACGAAACACCACCATTTGACCCGAGTAAGCCGGTGTGGCGATATGAAATCTCGCCATTGTTGTTAGAAGAGAAAAAGCTGTTCGTATATTTCTTATTGGAAAACATTTTTTACGAGCGTTTCCGACAAGGCGTACAAGATGATGTTCGGGAAATCATTGTTTTGGATGAGGCGCATCTGTATTTTACCGAAGAGCCGGAAAACATCATCAACATTATTGCCAAAGAGGCTCGTAAATTTGGCTTGGGGCTGTTTTGTGCCTCACAATCTCCAACTCATTTCAGTGAAGACTTTACAACAAACGTGAGTACAAAAGCCATATTGGGTATTGATGAAACTTATTGGGGTTCGACTGAACGCAAGTTGCGCTTGTCACAAGATGCGTTAAAGCAAATCATACCGCAGAAAGATATGTTGCTACAAATTAAAAATCGTGGCGATACACAGAATATCTTTGTACCATGCCAGTTTTCTGCACAAAAATAGTGTTGCTGATGTAATTTGTTGAAAAGGTTGATACTATGAATGATTTTGAAAGGGTTGTTTCCATGAAAAATGTTAAACATGCACTTCTTGCCATACTTGTACTTGCCGTTACACCTGTTGCATTGGCAAAAGTAGAGATAGAAAATCGTTCGACGCAAAACGTTGAGGAGTTGGGGGTCGAACAGATTGCCAAGAGCATGGAGTTGGGAAACAAGTTGGTCGTTGAAGACGTTGCAAATGGTGTTGCTATTTCCGGCAACGGTAAAGTTTGCGTATTAAAAATGACAAATGGAACAATACAAGGTCTGTCTTGTCAAGTTAAATAGGAAACCTGAAAAATAGGAAAGCCAAGCGTTTTTGCTTGGCTTTCTTGTTAACGATATTTGAAAGTGTATATCCCTGTTGATGGATTGCGTCCAGTAATTACAACTTGTCTGCCGGTATATTCTGTGTCTTCTGTAAGTTGTGCCACGATAAAGTGATTCTGGGTTTTGCCTGTATTGTGGTCGATTGGTACTTCAATTTTGATTTCCACGGACTCACCAGCTTTTTGCGGCAGTTTGCCGTAAAGGATTTCTCCGGTGCGGTCAATCAAATCGTCCACGCTGATGGCTTCACTTTCATCTTTTGGCATGATGGTATAAATGATAGCAGAAAGAAAGTGCATTGGGAACAAGCAGAGTAGAAATACAATCAGACTGCCTAATCCTGTACTTAATCGGTGCTCAGTGATGCTAAACATGATTTCATTCATTAAGTAACCGGTGGTGGAAAACGACATCATAAAAATGACGAGCACCATGAGAAACGGCATTTTTCCAATGTAGAACCAGTTGAGAAACTCAACTGCGAATGGCATATGCGCATCGGGATGTGCATTTAAGTCAATATCAGTGTGGATGTCTGTATGTAAATCTAAATCCACACTTAAATCGCCAGACAAAGCATCAGGCATGAAATGGTCTACCATACCTGACAGGGAGTGTCCGACTAACAGACTCAACAATTCAAGACCGCCAATCATTAACATGACTGTGGCAGCAATGGTGAACGGGGCATTTTCAGCGGCAAAAATGAAATCAATACCTGACATAAGTGTTTCCTAAATGTGTTTTTGGATGGCTTCAAAGCCGTGTTGATTGTGATAGTCTCACATTTTAACAAGTTTTTTGCAGGAGTACCAATATCGATTTAATCTGTTTTCCATTAAAAACACCAAGTCAAAATCTATTCATTTAAAGAAAAAAAAGGAGGACTTTCGTCCTCCTTCGTTATTACTGCTCTGATACTTCTGGTGAACCGCTTTCAGCTACAACGTTTTCCGCTGTGGCGGATTGCGCTTTCTGTTTAACCGGCTTCACATTAGTTTTACCTGACTGAACTTTTTGTTCCTGTTTGCCTTGATTTGTTTCAGGCTGTACTTCTTGATTCAGCTTGAGCACCTTTTGTGGCAAAGTAGACAAATCAGACAATGCGCCCTTTTCAATACCAATGGTTTCCAACATGGAATCTACAAGCGGGGCTTGCAGACGATAGCTCAAAGCACTGTTTGCCACTTGTTCCGGCAGACTGGGTGCGCCTGTACTAATTGGATTACCATTCACATCTACAATGGAGCGACCGAAACCGCCATTTCCGCCGAAATCGACAATCTTGATGCTGTCGATGTTTTCCATTGGTTTGGCTGTTTCACGGATAATTGCCGGTAACGCTTGAATGATTGCCAATTGAATTTGCATATTGATTTGTGCTGCATTCAACAGGTTTTGCGCTTCATTCAAAGCGCGTGCGCCGTCTGCTTGAACACGGTTGCTGACTTCTTGGGCTTCGGCACGGAGTTTCTGTGCGTTGGCTTCGGCTTCAGCTTCCATGAGTTTGGCAGATGCCAAGTTTTCCGCTGCTTGTTTTTCGGCTTCTGAGGCAATACGGATTTTTGTTGCTTCACGTTGTGCATCTTCTTCGGCTTTAATCAAGCTGGTGCGTTTTTGGCGTTGAGCTTCCTCTTCCGCTTTCACGGTTTTGGCTTGCTCTTCGGCACGAATAGCTTCAGCGCGGGCAAGGTCAGCAAGTGCTTTCGCTTTGCTTTCCTCTTCCGATTTCTGCGCTACCATAATGGCGCGTTGCTGTTCGGCAATCTGTACGGCTTGGGCGTTTTGGATTTCTGCCTGTTCGCGTGCCAGTTTGGCTTCAATCTGACGCAGTTCCACGTCTCGTTTTGCAACGATTCTGGCTTCTTCAGCCTGACGTTCGTTTTCAGACTGCTTGCGCTGGATTTCGGCTTCTTGTTCGGCACGGCGAATAGCGATTTCCTGCGCTTGCGTCAATTTGGCATACTCTTCCTCACGCGCGATTTCCAGCGATTTCAACTGGGTTTCGTAGTTGCGTTGTTGGATAGCCAGATTGGTTGCCTGTACAGTTTCGTTACGCTCTTTTTCATACTGTTTGACTTTTTGTGTCAATTTTGCCAAACCCTGTGCGTCAAATGCGTTTTCAGGGTTCAGAAACTCTGCTTTTGTTTGGTCAAGGCTGGTCAACGAAACGTTTTCCAACTCCAAACCATTCTTAATCAGAACTTCTGCAGCAATCTCTTTCACTTTTTGAACAAAGTCCATGCGTTTTTCATGTAATTCGTCCATAGTCATGGAAGCAGAAACAGAACGCAGCACATCTACCATCTTACCTTCAATAATGCGTTTTAAGGCTTCCGGTTTCAATGTGCTGTCACCCAAAGTCTGTGCAGCGACAGAAATGCCTTCTTTATGCGGGCTGACGCGAACGTAAAACTCGGTGCGCACGTCGACACGCATACGGTCAAGTGTAATTAACGCTTCCGATTCACGGCGTGTGATTTCAATAGGCAAGGTCGTCATGTTCACGTAACTGATTTCATGGAGTATTGGGAATACCAACATACCACCGTTAAACACGACTTTTTCGCCACCAAAACCGGTACGCACGAAGGCTTGCTCTTTCTTCGACCGCTTATACAAGCTGGTGAAAATCATAGCAAGCACAATCAAACCGACGACGATAAGTCCACCAATGATAATAATAGTCATCATATCCATTGATTTGCTTTCTTAAGTTGTTAAAGAACAGGGGGAAGCCGAATAATAGCAAAGAAGTTGGATACAAGCAACTGGATATTTGAGCAGTTCTGTTGAAATGTGTAGTGTGAAACGATATGTGTTAAAATGACATTTTTCTGATTGGAAGTTGAAATATGAGCAAAGGTACTTTTTCAAAATACATAAACAACGTGCTTGATGTATTACGCATGAATGATTTGGTTCACGGTGACAACCGCAATGGTGATGGGAAGCTGATTGAAGGACAACGAAAACTGGTCAAGGAAGAATGTCAGGAAACACTTGCCGCTATTGAGCGTGTTGATACACGAGAGTTGGTTGATGGTGTTGCCGATGTTTTTGTCACGGCTTCTTATTTGGCATACCTGACTTTACCAGTAATGGAATTTGAAGAGCTTTACGAAAAACTGAAAAATGTTAAACCGATAACAATTACAGCAGAAAACCTAAAAGACATTTTGGACGGTCTCTGGCAAACCAGTGGTGAAGAAACACTGAGCCATTTGGCAGGATTATTAACAACGTTTGAGCAATGCTACTATGTATTAGGGACGTTAGACGTAGTTCATGCCAGCAACATGACTAAGTTTCGCAAGGTTGAAGACGATGATGGCAGTAAAGAGTATGCCGAATCCCTACAAAAACAAATTTCTGAAGATATTGCCTTTATTCGTGAGAAGAAGGGAATTGAGAATATTCGCGTGGAAAATCGTGACGGATATTTGATTTATTTCAATGCCGACACCGGTAAGTTTCAAAAACCAATGTGCTTTGTTGAGCCTGATTTGTCTCAATATGACAATCATTTCGTGCTCACTTGTTTTCTGCTTGGTTACAACAAACTGGCACATCGTTCTGATTAGTTGAAAATGTGAGGCATTTTGCCTCACATTTTCTTAGAAACACTGAATTTGTGCCAAATGAGCCGGTGCTGGTGTTTTACCATGCCCATTCGGCACGGCGACCTCCAACAAATAAGGCTTCCCGACAACATCAAATGAATATTGGCGATTCGTTCCGGTATTCATTAATACCGGCTCACCGAATCTGCGTTTATTTGCATCGTACTGATAGACCAGCAAATCGTGGCTGACATTACGCATATGCAAAGTGGCTGTACTAATTGGAATCTGACGAAAGTCCATCAGGATTCCAATAGGATTACCGTGTCGGAAACTTCTATTCGTTTGGAAATCGAAAAATTGAAATCCTTGTCTTAATTCTGGAATCTCATTTGCCCATGTGATTGGCATTGTGCCGAACTGACAACGTTTTGAGTTGGTATGCCTGCCATACTGGTTATTGGGAAGTTCGTTTGCCAGTGAAGCGTTAGCCAATGACATGACGGAAATAATTAATGGAAACAGTTTTTTCTTCATTTTAAATGAATCGTGTTAAAATTGTTTCCATTCTAAAACTACGGCACTATTTTTTCAAGCCGGTTGGCTTTTTCTCGGCACGAAGCTCTTTCTCTGCTTCCCGCTCATCATAGTAATACTTGCGGTCGGCACGTTCTTGTGCCACATAATCCGCATAGGCTTTATGTGATTCTGCCGATAATGACCAATGGCTATTCATATCAAAACGTTTGCCATGTGCCATGTTGCGGTTGGCAATATCAGACAACTCTTTAGTGATACGTTGGCTGCGGGTTAATCCTTCTGTTGAAATACCCATGATTTTTGCGGATTTCTCGCAGAGCTTTTTATACGTATTTTCACTGACATACTCCTTATTACGGATATGTCGGTGTACTTTTTGGAAATCACCATCGCTTTTCAAGTCTTTGAAGTTGCGTGTGATAGACAAATCGTTTTCCACGCCATTGTCATAAATACGATGGTGTGTTTTGACATCGTTTAAACCGTGAACCTTATCTTCCGGTGTGAATGCTTCTACGGTCATGCCGACCATCGGTATCAAATCTTCAAGCATGGCTTTGTTGGCGTTCAAAATGATGTAAATATTGTATGTTTTTGGAGAAACATAATGAACTCAAAGGATAGTCAGCATGACTGAAATTGAAATAATGGAACAGAACCTCAAGCGGGAAGTAGCAGAATTTCAACGCAAAAATGGCAAACCACGCCAGCCTCGTCGCCATCACAATATTGCGGTGAAGGGTAATGACAAAACATTTGACATTCAAATCACAGGGAAAACAGTGATTGACAACCATACTGTATTCCCATTTAAACAAAATGATGAAGTGTTGCACTTAAAGACGAGCTTTTTTGAAGACAAGATGAAACAGGCAAACGCGGTTGAGGTGGTAGAAACGGCATACAACAATGCCTTTGGTTCAATTCCGCGTATTCAGGTGCACACCATTGAAAGTCGTGAGATGTTGAATGGACGGCAGATTTTTGCTGAGTTAAAGGTCAATCTTCCAAAAGAAAATGACAAGCGTCACATTTTCGCCGCCGAATTTGACGGTTTGTGCAAACGTCTCGACATCAGTATGCAATTCAAGATGATAAGTGGTGAAGAAGCAAATCAGATTAACGCCAAACATCGCAGCAATGCGATTAATTTGGCAAACAGTGGATTAGCCGGTTATCAAAAACGAGAAAGACAGAAACGTCAACCGCGTAATCCATTTAAATGATTGATATTTAAAAAAAGCCACGCTAGATTGCGTGGCTTTTAATTGGTTAGACACTTGGTTTGCTGGCGCGTTTGCGTTCCATTTTACGTGACATATTCGGATTGTTCTCCAATACGATTTGGTCATGTAATGCTTGTAAGTCGGCATGATGTGTTTTGTAATACTCATTCAAGATGGTATGTCCGTCTTTGATGGTATCACCAGTCAATTCAATATTGGACGGGTTGGCTTCAACCGCTTTGTGGCAAACAATCGCCTCCAGCATTTCATTCCAATCTTTGAACTCGCCTAACTCATGGTGTGAAGGTGTTTCAACTGCGAACACGCCGGTCTTAATGAATGCCATGTTAAACAATTCATATCCGAGTTTATCTTTAAATTCAGGCGTGTCAATACCGACAGCCGTCATTTTGACATTCTTGATTTCATTTACTGCATCGCGCAAACGGTCAGCCATTTCCTCAGTATGGCGTTGTTTAACGTCTTCATTGCCATGATACAACCGTCCACCAAAATTCTTGTCTGTCATAATAGAACGTGTGATGTAGGCAACCAAATCAGTATCATACACACCGCTTTCACGAATAGTGGCGATATGGCTATCACGGTATTGGGTAAAACAATAATCCGACATGGTTTTAATCACGTTGAAATAATTGGCACGCGAAGCCTTATCCATAGCTTTGCCATCCTCATCCAATTTGACGTTATCCATTGCATACACAATGCGCACGGAGTTCTTGTCGTTAGCTGAAACCACATCAAAGAACTCTTTTAGTGCGGATACCATCGCCGTCGTATCAATACCGAACATAGAGAATGTGTGAGCGTTGGGGTGCAAACAACGGTATGACAGTGCGTCAATCGCCGCCTCTACGCATACCAGTTCAAAATGGTTGCCATCATCTTCGTTGTTGGTGTACAACTTGCTGGGCGGAATGTGGTATGGAACAGTCATAGACGAGCCTGTAACAGACTGTTTGATGTGTTCCGACATTTCTGAACAACCGCGTACAGAAGCACTTTGTTCATTGACAAACGTAACTACTGGATACCAAACCACGTCATCATGTCGGTTATGTTTGGCATTGGAAATCTGTGTACGGTTGTAATCATAGTTACCCTGATACAAATATGAACCGTTTAGTTCATCAATAAACAACGGATTAATGCAGCGCTTAAATGCAAGGTAATCCACCATCATATCTGAATTATGGCTTGGCTTAGGCAGCATCAGGCTAAACCATTTTTTATTGTCTTGCGTTTCATAATCATCGTTTTTTCCGCCATCTAATACTGCCATACGCTCAAACCGGCTCATTCCGAAATAGATGTCGCGCAGCTTCTCTTTTGCAGTTTTAAATGAGAAACGTGGGTCATCACTATTTTGACTGAAATCCACATAAGCATCTTCGGCCATCAAGTGCTGCATCAAACGAACGGTGGATGTGAAAGACTTGGCTTCGTTGTTCCAAATGCTGACCAAATGACCGTTGTCAATGGCTTTCAAGGATATTTTTAGGTTGCCATACTCATAAGTGTCTTTCTTTTTACGCTCTGCCCCCATCGCCAGCAAAATATCCGGTTTTGACAAGCTATCCAAGAATGAGGTTTCACGTGCTTCGGCAATCTTGCGGTGAATGTAGTGTGCACTAATCGTATCGTTGCGATAACGGAATAACGCTTGGAACATAGGGATAATGCCATCCTTGTCCCATTGGTCAAAATAGCCTTGCGAGTTACCGGCATTATTGATTTTCCAACCCTCGTCTTGTGCCGAGTACCACGCTTCGATTTCCAATCCGCTTCTGTCGCGGAACGTGAGGATGGACACATTGTCTTTTACATCGTTCTCCATTGTGTATTGGCGCATATTGTTGTGCTTAAATGCCAATGAACGATACAGTGAGGACGGATAAATTTTGAAATCCATGCCTCTGAACGAACAATAGTCAGACAGTTTTTTAAATAAGGGAGCTTCAATCGCAGCGCGGTCAAAACCAAGCAATTCTTCATAGATTTGTTGGTCTGTTTTCTCTTGTTGAACAGGCTGTTCTTGTATAACATTGTCTTGCGTTTGCACCTGTTGTGCTGTCTGATTATCAGTAGTTGATACAGTGGTATCAACAGACTCATTGTTTTCAGGCAATACTTGATGTTCAGAATGGCTTTCTACCGAAGGCTTTTTTGCTTGGGCACTCACTTCTTGTTGTGTGGATGGTTCGCTTTCAACTAAAGGTTCGTCATACGCACGCTCCAACTGCTTGGCTTGTGCTTGTTTTTGTGCAATCAAGTCTGCCAAATGTTCTTCCATTTCCATCTGTAAACCACGTTTCACTTTGACAAAAATGTAAGGCTCGACAATATGATTGATACGTTCGATATGGCTGTTCGCATCCGCGTGATACATTTCAGAAATGTAATAGATGAATGCCGTTGGAGTCATATTGCGATACTCCGGCATTTCCAAACTTACAGTAAATGCGCTTGGACGATTAGGCGCAAAAATGAAATCGTTTCCAGACAAATGTTTGATTTGGAAAATGCTTTTTTCTTTAATGCCAGTCTTAGCGTACTCTGATGCCAGCATGAGAAATTCGGACAAACTTAAAAAGTCCAACATGTTACCTTGCTGTTTCATCTCCTCCATGCGAATGGAAGCGAGTGCATCAAAATCCTGTTGCACGTTTTGTGTATTTGATTCCGCCATGCGGTCAATGAATGATTGTTCCAGCACTGGGTGTGACTGGTCCACTATTTGTTGCGACTGGTTCGCTGGTTGTTTTCCCTGTTTTTGCAACTCGCTATGTTGTTCATGGTGAATTACGGCTTGTTCGTCTGATGAACCGACTACGTTATGCTCGACTTCAACATGGATACTTTCATTTTGCACCGATTCCGAAACTGCGACTAGTCCATCCTCAACATCATAGCCATCCGCATCAATTTCACGCACACTTCCGCCATCCCCTACATCCACTCCGTAGGATAATGAAAGTAAATCATCCTTGTCTTGTTTGATGTTTGGTAGAAAATCAACATAATCGGGTTGTGGTATTTCAATCATGTTGGATTGGGTGAACTGACTGTTGTTTGTACTGTAAGTTGGGACTTCATTTTGTTTTGCCGCTCGCGCTTGTTCTTCTGTGTAAAGACGATATTTTTCTTGTAATGCCAAATCATATTGTTGTGCCATCGTAGCAGTATCAAAGCGCATCATAAATTTTGACACACTGTTTTGTTTGGCAAGTAAAACTGCTTCGTCATGTCCGTCATACAGATGTTCGATAAAGTTAACCACACCATTGCCGGTCTGTGGACGAGACATGTTGAAATACATGTCATCTTTAATGCGGTATCGGTTGCCTAGAATTTCATATTCATAGGCAAACTTACCTTTGTTTTCTACCCATTGTACGGATGTAATATCCAGTAATGAGCGAAACTCAGGTGTTGAGGCAAGAGCCAAAAGAACAGTATTCAAATTTTGTGGTGTGTATTCGACAGGCTCTTGATGTTGCATATTGGTAATTCTTTCAATAATTTGCACAGGGTGGTTTTTCACCCCAATTTGTTGGTCTATCAGGTTTGTCAAATTATACAGACCGACACCATCTTTGTCTTGTGCAACATAGCGATTGCCATCAATTAGAACAGATAGTGTTTCTTGCGTATCATGGTTTTGAAATGTGAACACTCTACCGTCAAACAATTGCCCGTCAATAACTTGTTCCACTCGAACCAATCCATTGAATACAGTTGCAATTTCTTCAACAGTAAGGTTTTTCGATTCTACCAAGTGTAATAGGCGGTCATTATCATCAATGACTATTTTTGAAATTTCTGGTTTTACAGGTGAAAGACTTTCAAAGTCAATTTGACTATGCAGGTAAAACTGTTCTTCGTCAGAAGACATGGAAGCCAAATTCATAGTGTCGTAATCCAGATTATCAGGGATGGTGTCTCTAATCGCCTCCCATTCATCAATGGCATCTTTGTTTTGCTGACGAATAATGTTAACATCAGTTAACAGGTTACCATTCTCATCAAACACAAAAGAGACTTCCGGTGGTTCAACTATTTCTTCTAAAACGGAACGATTCAAATATTCATCCATGTAATTTTCGGATAGCTTGTTGGCGTGTTCGCGTTCCTCAGAGTGAAGCTGTCCATAAGGTTTTCCAAACAGGTAAAAAGAAGCGCGTTGGTCAGTCAGGTCTTTCAAATCATGTAGAAGTGTAGTGCCTGCAGCGTTAAGCAATGTCCACTGTTGACCATCTTTATATATCAAACCAAGATTATCCAAGTAAAGACTGCGTGAGGTGGAGTTGCTGACAAAACCAATGTATGAGGAAATCATGTCAGGTTCAAATTGGTCATCCTGAGTAACAGTTGTACCGCCGGTAGCTAGTGAAAAACGTCCCAATAAAAAGGTTTCCATTTGATTACGGCTTTCCACACCTCCTTGTTGGTCATACAAGTTTTCCAACAACATAAATGGTGTATCAAACGTTTGCAATTCCTCATTTCCAGCCATGTCTGTTTCAACAATAGACTGAATGGTGCTGTTATCATTTAAGAAAAAGCGATACATGACTGATTGCGCGGATGGAAGAACGGTAAGCATGTCTTTGACATCACCACTGCCATCCACCATCACGCGGGTAACTTGTTGTGAATCCTTTAAAAGCTGAACAAACTCATCAAGTTTTAACTGATTGACACGGTTTTCCGCCTCCAAAATCAAACTGTTATGCTGTTGATTTTGTTGTTCTGTATTTTGGTTTCGGAATGGGTGCAACTCGTCCAGCCGTTGCTTTTTCATCTCGTTGTTGAGGACTGCTGAGACAATCATACGCGCTTAGAAATGTGTTTCCGATAGTGTATTCTGAATAAGGCATTTCTTTGGGCGCTGATTTGTGTTAATCTTAAAACTTTGAAATTTGATAGAAAGACTGACTATGCAAGTCAAAGAAAAGCAACTGACACCTGAACAGGAAAAACTGATGCAATCCTTAATTGACGATGGCTACCATAAGCTCATTGCAAAAGTGTTGGCATTAAGGAATTACGAAACACAAGAAAAACTGCTGCATTACTCTTTGTTGCATGACATGGACAAAGCGGTCGATTGCGTTTTAGAAGCTATTATCACCGAACGAAAAATTTGTGTGGTGGCTGACTATGATGTGGATGGTGCGACTTCATGTGCCATTATGGTTAAAGGATTGCGTGGGCTGGGCGCGAATGTCGAGTATTTCGTACCGAACAGGTTTAAACATGGATACGGCTTACAACCAAGCGTGATTGACGACATGTTGTTGTCTTATCCTGACACAGACATGATTATTACCGTAGATAATGGTATTTCTTCTATTGCCGGTGTTCAATACGCCAAAGAGAGAAACATTTATGTGCTCGTAACAGACCATCATTTAGAAGGGGATGAGCGACCGGATACCATTATTGTTAATCCTAATCGCAAAGATTGCTCTTTCCCCAGTAAAGCATTGGCTGGATGTGGTGTGGCATTTTATCTAATTCATGCGGTAAAAGACAGAATGACGGCAATGTGCCAGCAAGGTAAACAACCGGATGATATTCAGAAAGGTGCACAGTATGATAATCGTGAATTGGCTGATTACCTTGCCATTGGTACGATTGCCGACGTTGTACCGTTAGATACCAATAACAGAATGCTAATCGAATATGGTTTGAAACGCATTCGCGCGGGCGGAGCGTCAGTGGGTGTCAATGCTATTTTGAAAGTATTGAAAATCAAGCCGGAAAGTCTGACTACCCAGCACATTGCATTTAGAATTGCGCCCATGCTGAATGCCGCAGGCAGGATGGAAGACATGTCGCTTGGCATCAATTTATTACTGTGTGAACAGCATGAGCAAGCTGAAATTATGGTGGAAAATCTGATTGCCATCAACACTGAGCGCAAGAATACCGAAGCTGCGATGAAAGAAGAAGCATTACATCAATTGTCCGATGTGAAAGATACCGGTAGTCAGTTCTCCTGCGTAGTATTCGGCGAGGATTTTCATGAGGGCGTGATTGGCATTCTGGCAAGCCGTATTAAAGATTTGAAATACTTGCCAACCATTGTATTTTCAGAGATGGAATCCGATGGTAACGAGATTTTGCTGAAAGGCTCGGGGCGAAGTATCGATGGATTACATTTACGTGATGCCATCGATTATGTATTCAAGAAATCACCGGAAACAGTAGTGAAATTTGGTGGGCATGCGATGGCGGCGGGTTTAACCATCAAGAAATCCCACTTGGCTAAATTTTCTGAACTGTTGGATGAGTATTGCGCCAGTGTGTTTCAAAATGTAAAACCAACCCATGTGTTTGAGTATGACATGGAAGTGGACTGGGATGACATTAGTGTAGAACTGGTCGATGACATCAATATGATGGTTTGGGGACAACATTTCCGTGAGCCGTTGTTTTATGGAAAATTCAAAATCAATAAACAAGATGTGCTGAAAGACGCACATTTGAAGCTGTATCTCCAAGCGCCAAATGGAATGGAAATCGAAGGAATGCGTTTCTTCTATAACAAACCTTATGTTGGAGACGAAATCGAAGCCGTGTTCAAGTTGAGTGTCAATCGTTTCTTCAATAAGGTGAACGTTCAAATATTGATTGAGGATGCGGCAGAAATTAGTGAGTGATGTACTAGCAAATAACCGATTTTGTAGCGCTTAACTCATAAACAATTACAAAAGACCTGCATATATGTGCAGGTCTTTCTTTTGGAACATTGGTCTGAGGAATTGACTTCCTCCCCGCCCTAAAGGGCGGGGATTCCTACTGTAGTTTTTCAACTACTTCGGTGGGTTCGTGCTGCTGACTGTTTTACTGCACAGTTCACTTGACACGCGCTGCGGGCAAGTCCTGCCCTGATTTAATGTTTATCCTGCCGCACCTAATAGTGCGCGTCCGCGTTGCAGTACGTTCATCGCACCAACCACGTCGGCATTCTCGGTATAACCGCATTGCACACAGGCAAATAAGGCTTGGATAGTGCGGTTTGCTTTCGCCGTATGGCGACAGGCAGGACAACATTGGCTGGTGTATTGCGGTGAAACCGGTATCAGTTGTCCGCCGCGCCAGCGCAGTTTGTATTCCAATTGCCGCCGGAACTCATACCACGCTTGGTCGAGTATGGCGCGGTTCAATCCGGATTTCTGTTTGACCATTTTACCATGCTTTTCCATCGTGCCTTTGGCGGACTTGGACATGTTTTTCACCTGCAAATCTTCGACATACACGGTTGCGTGGTTCTTGCTAATCGTGTGGCTGATTTGATGCAGGAAATTCTTTCTGATGTTAGCAATCCGATGATACAGCTTACTGATTTTAGCCACCAACTTTTTCCAGTTGTTGCTGCCTTTGGTTTTCACTTTTAGTTGGCGCTGCAGTTTTGCCAATCTCCCTTTCAGGGAATGAAAAGCGTTGATTGGCTCGAAATACCTGCCGTCGGATAAAGTGGCGAAACGGACTATTCCCATGTCGATACCGATGTCGCTGCCGGAATGCACAGGTGTTTCCTGCTCGTATTCGGTTTGGATGGAAACATACCACTTACCACATTTGGCGGTCACGGTTACGTTCTTGATTGTACCGATAATGGTTCTACTATTGCGATACCGCACCCAACCGATTTTCGGCAGATAGATACGGTTGTTATTCTGGTCTGACTTAACGCTCTGCGGGAATCGACAACTGTCTTTCTTGCCTTTGGCTTTGAAACGTGGAAAATTCGCCCGACCGGCGAAGAAATTCATTAATGCCCGCGACAAGTTTTTCATGCTCTGTTGCAGGGCTTGTGCGTTACAATCTTTAAGCCAGTCGGCATCTTGTTTCCATTTGGGCAGGAATGCGGCTAGTTGGACGTAATTCAAGAAATGACCGGTGGTCTCGTAGTATTTCTTCACTTCCTCCAAGCCTTTGTTAAACACGAAACGGCAACAGCCGCAAAACTGTTTCAGTTTGCGTACTTGTTCTCCGTTTGGGATTAACTCGTATTGGTAAGACTTTTGAATTAACATCTTTTTTGATAAAGAAATACTGGAAATATCATTTTATCTGGTTTTACTAATTATGTCTAATGGTCATGAAGCGAAAAATATTAACGCCTTATATCCACGCCCTAAAGGACGTGGTTCTACGGCTATATTTGATAGATGAGAAACCATCATCATTTTTGTGACATACTCCCCGTCCTAAAGGACGAGGTATTATGGCTCTATTTTATAAAGGTTTTGATTTATGGCAGATAATTTAGACAAACTTATTTTAGCATCATGGGTTATGTTTGCTATATTTTCATTTGCTTGGGTGCTTGTTTTTTCATTAAGGTTTCTTTCTCTTGATAAAAAGAACCGCCAAGCACGCAAATCATTAAACAATGAATATCCTACAGCCATCTCCATACAAGAAGCCATTGAATGGCACACAGCCGCATTAAAGAAACTCGGGTTTGATGATACTGAAGTTGATATTCTGTTGTCAAAAAGTTCAATCATACCAAAAACAGCATGGACAACAGACCATATAAAGAGTTAACCATTATTTCCCGCCTGATTGACTCAATAGAGCAATTACAGGGTGAGCCTGTATTTACTCAAGAAGAACAGGATACCTATGGAGCAAGTGTTGATGACGTTCATCAAATGACATTGGATTCCGTTCGTGCTCAAATCCGATTATTCAAATTGCAAGGCATGAATTTCAGCAGGGAACTGCCCGATTTAACTGGCAAATTGGAAAGCTATAATTGCATTCTGACACATATTTTGAATGCCATGCGTAACAAATTAAAGTTCAATGAAGAGCAAAACTTGAATAGCATTAATCAAAGATTAACATCTTTAAAAACAAATGGTTAGTATTGCTGTGATTGAAGTAATTAGAAAGGAAGTCTTATGTTGGAACGTTTGGCAGTGCTCATTCTTTGTATTGGTGTTACTTTGGTCTTGGTTGGCTGCATTTTGAGTATGAGTAGGATTTTAAGCAGAAGAACATCATCCAATTCTTCATACATTAAAAGGTCTTCCTTGCTAACCGAAGATGAGGCGAACACATATGCGGAAATGATTCGCTTATTTGGTTTAAGTGAACGAGAAGTTCAAATTTTGCTCTCCGTTAGGTTTAACACCGGCCATCTCCAATTCCGATTAAAACCGTGTGCTAAACTTGCATACTTAGCTCGTTCAATCAATGCGATTGCTTCTATGCAGAGTAATCCTGCTATTTCACAAAAAGAACAGCAGATTTATGGGCACAGTGTTGAGTCTGTTCAGCAAATGATTACCGATGCAGTCAAACAACAAGTCAAACTGTTTGATTTGCAAGGTAATAACACAGATGTTGAAATTGTCGCTTTCAGTGAAAAACTGAAAACATATGAAGATGTACTGGATAAAATCATGGCAGACATTCGGTCAAAAATAGATGCAGTTGAGAATGCCAATTTAAATGAAATGAGCGAACGTCTGTCTGCCCTGTCGCACACGGACGATTAACAGAAGAGCAAACAAAAGCGTGACTAAAAAGTCACGCTTTATTTTTTGAATCAAACAGTTATACACTTATTATTTGGTGCGGGCTGGCTATTTGACAAGACAAAGTTAATCATGGGAATGTCATGCAGTTCCGTTATTAGGCATTCTGGAATGTCTGATAATCCATAGAATGATGCGGCGATTTGCCCATACACAGCCGCAATGGTGTCCGCATCGCCAAACAGATTGACTGCCTTGTACAACCCGTCTTCAAAGCTATCTCCTGCTAAAAAGCACCATAAGGCACTGGTCATGGTATCAAAGCAATACCCTCCATTGCGTAGTTGTGCATAGTTGAATCGTTTAAAGAACAGCGGCATATTGTCAGGTCTATCTTGTGTTACCAACACTTTACCGGCAGGCTGTTTTTTGCCCAATATTTTGGCAAATAATTGCTTGATTTTCGGTTGTTCCGGCAGTTTTTCAACAAACAAGAATTTGCTGGTTTCCGTTAATTGTTCATACAATGTTCTGTCTAACGAACTTAATGGTAAAGTGCTGCAATACTTGTCAAACACCATTTCACGGCAATCATCAAAGATTTTTGCAATACGTTCAAATCGGTCAAACAGAATGCCCTGCTTGTTGTAATAGAAGTTCAGCACTATAATGGCATTTAACAACAGTACCATTAAATCCGGCATTCTTGCCGAATGGGTTAGACGGCTGATAATGACAGATAAAGCAGAACTGTAATCCAAGACTTCAATCAATTTCTCACTGGTAAACTCATCATCAACCGCATATTTGTTCAACACAAAATATGTGATTGCTGCTTGTTTCATAATTGTGCCATTGCCACCATTGTGTTCGTCGTTTTTCAAAAAGCGCAACTTTTCACCAATACGCATATCCAAATCTTCTGAGTATTGCTGTTTGGTGTTGATGTATTCCAACACCTCACGTTCAATGGTAACTCCCACATCAGATTGCCCATTAGAAAACACACCCTTCGTCAACCATGCCGCGTAGCTGTCCATTACTGCTTTTGCAGTATCCAGTATTTCAGCTTGTGCAGTTGTGCTGTAATCGTTCCACGCAATATTGCGTTTCTGCATGATTGTAAGAAATTCGCGTGCAGTGGTTAAAGAAATACCGTTGGAATTGTTGAGTGCGTATAGTGTTGCCAATGCCATTGCCCCATCATCAGTCAGACCGCCATAAGGTAGATTACGCCCCTCAATTGCCTTGTATTTCGTACCAACAGGTATTGGAGTGGCATGACCGCGACCTTTAAACTCGTTTTGTGCACCTAGTGCATCTCCAACAAAGAGTCCGTAAAGGATTTCTGAACAAATGGGCGTATGGGGCGTAGATGGAGTATCAGGGAATGAGGTTGGAAATTGCATAATGGATGTTCCAAAGGATTTGAAGTCCATATTTTCCGTTAATTTCCTCTCGACTTCAAGTTTGATTTGGTGACTGGTCATTCGTGACTATTATTGACCTCCTATACACCTAAAGGACAGGTTTTACGGCTTTATTCGGTAGGTTATCTGGAACACAAATAAAAATGAATATGGAAAACCAGAATAACAATATGGCGTATTCCAACATAAGCATTACCGAGCTAGACAAAACTTCAAGGGAACTCATTAATGATTTGGAAATTCAAGAAATCCATCAACTTGTCGCTGAACTGGATAGCGGTGTAAAGCACAGCGAAAGTAAAGATTTGCAAGTTAAACAATGGTTTGAAAAGACTGATGCCTATATTCAACACTTAATTGGTGAGGGAACTAGCATTTTTGGATTGCACAATTTTATGCGCGAAGTGTGTGATAACCAAGTTGGTTATGAAATTATGGAAGCGCGTTTTGCTTTGGCTCGCCATTATATTTCTCGTAAGGAATTTGCCAAACAATTCAAGTATATCAAGAAAGGTTTATCAGATTTTATCCACGACTTCTATTTTGAGATAGAGACCCCAAATTTAGCGAAAAGAATTAAAAATGAACCGAATACCAATTTGAATTACGAGTTATCCATTTGTGGTGATAGTATGTTGTATAACGTGGTGCGAATTACAGAAAATAAATCGTTTCGTAATGCTGTGTTCAAGTGCATCAACAAAACACTGGAAAAACATGATTACCATCCGGCAGGAAAATATTTTTCAGTAAACATGTTTCCAAAAGAATGGAAAATCCTACTTGATATTAAACATGAGGAAACTCCACACACCATCGGCGCATATCTAATTCCGTCAAACGAAACGTTTTTGCATAATCCTGTTAATCCATATGAAAAGTTATATGCCTACTTTGTCACCATGTTGCAGCAAGAGGAATACCCTAATGTGGATTTTATTAACTGTTTCGTAAAAGACAATGTAGGCAGGGAGGCAGAAAATGTAGTACATGAAATTCAATCACTGTGGTTTCAGTCCTTGTTTGAAAAGGATTACCTGTCAGAAACGGTCGGTGAACTAAGCCGTGTTTTTGCCGAACGTTTAAATGAGTTATCCTCATTTCTCGCTCCTACTGGTGTTAAGCTCCATGTGCATTTTAAAAATGATTATCCGGTCATAAAAAATGCAGAGGTTGTTTTCCCAAATGAAGAGCATGGGAAACTTGGAAAACGGATTCGAGTTGACGATTCTTGCATTTTTCTTGATGAAAATATCATTTCAGAAAAACTGAATCGACAAAACCTCAGTATTGATTTTGAGACAGATGAGGTTGTTATTGACATACTTACCAAGCAAAAGCAACATGCCAAACAGAGTGGTATCAAGATGCCGGAGCAGAACTTTGATAATAGCATGGCATTCTTGCAAGACAGGAAAACACTATTACGATTGAGTAATAGTGAGCATTATAATACAGAATCTCCAACTAACAATAATGAACAGAATGATGTGCTGCCAGCTAAAAAGAAACTCAAGGTTTAAATTGATATGAAAGACAAGATTGGTGCAACCAATATTAAAATCAAGCCGGATTTCATATCCGGCTTGATTAGATTCAAGTGATTAAAACTTTATCAAACAGATAACGATGGCGATGGGCGCAAAGCAGGCGCAGGTTTGTCAATCACAGGATTTTCAAAGGCGAACTGCTGTTTACCGAGCGCATTCAAGTTAATTGTGTTTTCATTCAATGCAGTCTGTAAACCGTGAGGCAGACCCACTTGCGATGGGCGCAGATTTGCTTTAATCTGTTCACGGATTTGTTCGTCAGTCTGCCTGCCTCCAACGCGCATCAAACCTGTGCCATGTCCGTTCTTAGCTTCACGATACATTTGTCCGACACGGATTACTTCTTCATCATATTGATTCAAAGTCGCACGGTCTTTCTCGAATGGGTCATACAGGCTCATGGTTGTGCTTCGTTGCGAAGCCTTACCGGTGTTAAAGAAGTTTGACAAGGAACGCATTACCACACCGTTTGCTCTTGATGAACCAATAGACTCGGCAATTTTCAATTCACCGGTGGCTGGGTCGCGCACCACCATTGAAACGTGTCCGGTATAACCGCCTTTGGTTGCCGGATAACGCATGAAAATTACCATACCGGGTTTTAAATCATGTTGCATGATGTTTTTACGCCCGGTCAACCCATGACTGATTTTACGTAATTGTTGTTCTTGATATTCCGATGTGCTACCGGTTTTGAACGCATTAGCGACCGCATTCAAATTGGTTTTCATTTTAATACCGGATTCACGCAGGTCTTTCACTTGATTGTTCATGGCATAAGAGGAAAACTCGGAACAATCCCACAACGGAGCAGATTTCGCCGACACACGTTTCAAGTGGTCGTAACGACGGTGAAAGTTGCTGATGGTTGAATTGGTCAAGCTCAACATGGGATTGTTGATTTCATCGGCAATCTTTACAATTTCATAGTTGTATGGGTGAGTCTGTTTTGAAGGCGGTAATGTTTGTGGTTTGCGATGCACATCACCATGTTGATGTGTCGCATGACGATATTTTCCAGCCATAGTAATCCATTCTTTAAGGAGCGATTACCGATAGAATAGTATGAAAGCTAAACTTTTGTATGTTTCTAATCCATATTTGCTTGCTTCATCCAACGCAATTTTATTTAAGTGAAACTTAGACTATCTCTAATTCAAACTAGAAACTGATTTTTATGGAACAAGATGTGAATTTCGATTTCCACAAAGAGTTGCATAACATCTTCTTTTTATATGATGAAATGTTTGCCAATTCAACTTCAGCCAAGCATTCCAACAAACGTGTAACAGATTTTGCCGAGTTCGTTGGTAAGTATGGTTATGGCGAACACCTGAATGACAATTTCTTCAAAGAATTGGAACAAATGCGGAAGCAACTGCAAGGTCATTACCACCCAGACCGCATTTTCCGCCACTTGCTCAACATACCTGTGCAGGATGTAGACGACAATATTCGTGCGCGTCTGGAAAAAGAAATCCATGAAAAATCAGTTACCATCAATCGCTTCTATCAGTATGTGGACGCGCTGAAAGCCAAGTACAACCAAAATCTGGCTTACAGTAATGAAGAGCTTGCCGAGCGCATGAGCCAATGGTATGCCGAGCATCATGCACAACAGGAACGCCAACGCCAGCAAGCCTATGATGCTAATCTGAATCAGGGGGCTATTACTGTTCTTGAGAAGATGAAACAAGATATGCGGCAGTATCTGTTAGACAATCTATCTCTTGAAGCTACTGCCGACAAAGTGGTGTGTGAACATATGTTTGACTTGTTATATCAGTACGGTCATGTTTCTGATGCTATTAAGCAAGCATTTGTACGCTCACTGCTTGAACCGGAGTTCTCCACCAGTGAAGAAGGGCTTGCCCGCGCTGTGCGCAACCGCATTACCGAACAACTTATTTTTGTTTTTGACAAAGACAAGCTGGAAAGGGAAATGACCGTAATTGAAAGATATGGCATTCCTATTGACCGCCGTTTCGTGTTTGGCACGGAAATCCAATCTGGCGGATTGGCAACCATTTTGGAAGAGTTTAGACATTTTACCGCAACAGGGGATAAGCTCGGTGCGGAAATGTTGAGCAATATTGCCAAAAATAATAAAGGCATTGTGCAATTCATTCAAAAACATGGTTTGGAAATCACCAAGTCTGATTTTGAGTCTTATGACCGTTTGTCCGGTGAATTTATAAAGCCTTATTACAAACCCATGTACAATACCCTATCCAACATCCATCGACTCTTTATTAGACTCAATGCGGTGGGAAATATGGATAACCTGCTCACCAACACCTATAACCTGAATCCCGAGCTAACAGCCGGTGTGTTAAGTAACAGCAGTTTGGTTATCAAACCTTTTGACATCTCGTCATTCTTAGATGATATGAGTAAAGCCAAACACGATGATGGTGTACACCACGACATCGCTCGTGCTTTATTCCGTCGTTTGAAAACCGATGATTATGCGCGAATGATGTATGGCGATTTTAAAAACTTGCCTTACCAGTTAGACACCAATGGTTTTGTGTCAAGCATTGCAGAAGCGGTTTCCAAAGATTCTCGTATTTTTGAAGAACTGATGTCGGCTGATAAACAGTTTATGCGTCATGGCGGTAGCGAGTTAAGTAAAGCGATTTATGAGAATTTCACTCAAGACAAACCGATTTCTTATTTCTTGGATAACCAATATCTTCGCCCTTATATCCGAGAACGTTTGTTGTCTGACAATTCTGAGGCACTGTATCGTGCTAACTTGGAAGACTTGTTAAACTACAAAACATCTCGTCTGCCTTTTAACTATTTTAATGCGCCCAAGAAATACAAAGAGTTCGTTAAAGAGTTCTTTGCCGAATTTACTCCAATTCTGTCGCGCATGCGTGGCAATGATGTGGAGCGCATGTTGGAAGCTAAGGGAACGATTCTGCATGACTTGGCAGAAAGCACTACCTTTGGCAATGTGAAAAAAATGTTGGCTTTTCTTGATGTGCGCAACTCGGTTGGTCATATTCACGAACACATGTTTGGCGGCAATCAAAACCACAGTTTGTTATCCAAAATGATTTTCCGTTTTAAAAGTTCGCCAACCGACGACTTGCTGAAAATCTATTACGACAGCAATATGAGTGTAGCACAACGTCTGCATAACCTTTTGGAGGAATTGAAAAAGGACAACAAGGCAGAGCGTAACCTATATATTCACGGTTTGAATTTAGGTGAAATCATGGCGGTATCTGAGGTGTATCACCCATTATGCCGCAGTGTAAATGACAAACTGTTACCGTTCTTGAAAAACAAATATGTACAGTTGTCCTATCAAACCACTCGTAATATGGCAGACACATATACTAACTCATTGAAGCACGGCATTTTTTATGAACACGATATTGCGTTCAAAAACGAGTCAAAACGCCGCACGCCGCGCTAATCATATATTGAGTTGAAAAGAAAATCGGGCAGAAATGCCCGATTTGTGTTGTTCATTGTGAATCTGCTCATCTGAATCTGATGCCTGTTATATCACTAGCTTTCAACAAACCCCAATAACGACTGTCTTGTGAAAATTGCCGGTTGTCACCCATTACAAAATAATGTCCGGCAGGAATAGTGCACTTGATGTAGTTTGTACCCAATTGACAATGTTCTTTACCATAGAAGTCTTCCTGATTAAGAGGAAATGATTTGGATACGCTTGGTGTTAAAAAAATTTCAAATTTGCCAATGTCTTGGTTGACAGTCAAAACCTTATTGGCGGCAAACTGTTGTCCGTGTATGGTAATGGATTCTTTGCCGATTATATGGTTTTCAAATGGTTTTCCATTCACTGTTACCATGTTACCATCAATTTCGATGGTATCACCACCGGAAGCGATAACACGTTTAATGTATGGCACAGGAAATAACCGGTTGCCAACATAATGGTCAAACACAACCACGTCCCCGTTTTTCACATTGCCACGGTTTAACTTGCTGACGTAAACAACATTTCCCACATTTAAGTTAGGCATCATGGATTCAGATGGAATAATGTAGATGTCTGCCACAAATGACTTTACCGCACCAAACAGTAAAATAATCCACCAAGAGGAAACTGCCATTTGTCCCAGTGATACCATCATTTTTTGTGTTAGGGTAATCCGTTCACGCAAGAGTTCCAATTCGTAAGCACTTTGTCCGAATCCTTTAAAACCCAGTGCAACAGGGAAATGGAAAAGGGAGAATTTGAGCGCGAGAGTAAAGAGCGCCAAGAATGCGCCAAAACCAAGCAAAAACGTACCAGCTTCTAATGGAGATACCCAGTACAGCAATATAAATATTGCCAGTACCATATAGCTGGTTTTGCCGGTAATGTCATGCTCTTTTGGATTGATGTAGCGAAAGAACTCCTTATTGCTCATATAATTGGCTCGAATCGCCGCTGATGTTCTGTTGTCTGACATGTATTACATTCCTGTTTTTAGTTTTTAGCTTCCAACATTCTAAAAACAAAACTCAAATCATGCAAAATATGGAATAACTAACTTCAATCTTAACAATGGCACAAGAAAAGCAATACGACGAAAACGAACAAAAAATGGTCAATCATGTCGACCGTTATGTTGCAAATGGGGATAGCGTCTATCAATTGATAAGTAGAGAATCTGCTTTTAATGAAAATAACAGCAAGCTGATGCTACAACATTTGAAAGACAAGTATTGGCATGAGTCGGCACAAGCGAGAAAAGATGTGCTGTTTTTGAAGCAAAGCATTAAAAGCGCCACTCTGGATAGCAAAGATTTGTCTCCATATATGGATGAAGTTCGTGAGGTATTGAATGTCGAACATATGGCAGAAGAGTGGTTTAGATTGATGTATGAGCAGACCACATTTAAGACACGCGCAGAATTGGTACTCAATGGTTCACTGTCACTTGATGAGTTGTTTTATGAACCATTAAATATCCGATTCCCCATCAATGCTGATACAGAATCGTTCTGGGGAGATTATTATCAGGCCTTTACCAAACGGAATCCTCAATCAGTAAAGTTTTCTGAATATGCCACATATCATAAAAAACTACTATCCATTCTTCACGATAAAGACAGAATGCCACAAGCCAATTTGGATTTGTTTGCTTTGTCTCCTGATGAAATGGCAAGTGTAAAGCCATTACCACATGAAAAAGTATTCAAACAGCAGGTTAATTTCTTGGCAATGGCATTCTCTATTCCGCTGGATACTAAACTCATCCAGAGCGTCGGTAAAACTGGAATGTTCGCCGCGTCAAAAAACTATTTGGCAAGCAATGACGACAGTTTCACATCCATTCGTAATGCAAGTCTAAAAAGCGCAGAGCTTTATATGGATACTGTGTATGATTTATTGGATTATGGTTTAGCACGCACGCAGGCGGTTTACGATAAGGCAACCAAACATGGTACGGTTGGTATTAGATATAATGATGAACTGCTAAAACTGCCTGTTCCAACATTGCTTTACATTGTCAAATTGTATAGCGAGCGCAACGACTATCATATTGAAAAACAAAATCGACTCATTGAAAAATACGGGAAACTTGATGAGCTTATTGTCAGTTCCGGTAATTCAAATAGTCCGTACACCAAATATAATGACGGTTTGTTGAATGACAATTTATGGTGTGCTACCAAGTTTACAGACACTTATCTGTATGTCAATCAATGTTTGATGAGTGAACCAATGTCAAGGCGGTTTGTTCGACCGAATTTGATGCGCATGCCGGAACTTTATGAAGACTGGTGTAATGAGTTAAACGGTTTGTTCTCCTACGATACAGTTAAACAACAATTGACAATCACACGACTGAAAGAAAAAGAGTTTTGGTTGGAACAACATCAATTTGCCGATTTTGCTCGCAATCTGCGAAACCATGTTTGGGAAGTTGATATGACTACGCTTGCTGAGAAACTTTTGGAAGCACGTGGAAGAGACAATCACGGATTTAGTATTGCATACAATAATGATAAAAATGCCATCTTCAATAGAATCAAGTTGTTTCAATCTTATGGAGCGCAATTAAGTTTAACAAATTTGCATGGCGGTGTGGATTGCCTAATGGGTGAAGATGAGGATTTGTTTGATATTCATAACGATTTATTGAATGAAATTCTGCAAAACGAGCAGATGTTTAAGGCTTTACCGAACGAGTTTTTTCTTGAACATGGCAACCAAGCAAAACTGCAACAGTGGTACAGCAACCCTCCGGAAAAATTGGATAGTTCAATTGTACAAACAATTAAAGACGAGATTACTTTTAAATTATTGAGCGTTGGTTTAATGGAAAATCAAACCTCAAATAATGTCGAACAGCAGGAACAACCACGTAAGAAATTGAAAGTGTAAACATGATTACTTTGGCATCATTGAAGGCAAAAGAAAAATTTGACGACTATCTTGCAGCATGCAATGTACATCCGCGACTCATAAAAGAGAGCACTCAAGATTTTTGGAAAGAGATGCTGGAGCAAAAAGAAGAACTTGGCGATGGTTTGTATGAATTGATACTGATGGCTTGCAATGAGGTGGAGCAGACTAAGAAAGACCCGTGCACTTTGCCCAAATTGCCACTTGATGTTTTACAGCCATTGTTTACCAAAGAAAAAGCAGGTGAGCTTGTCAATTCGTTTAAGTTGGAAACAAGACTATTCACCAATACCAGAGCGTCCGGCAAATACAAAATATTACAGGCATTAGCTACATCGCCCAATCGTTTGCGTTTATTGGGGACTGGCGCGGTTTATCCGCATGATGTGTTTGGTACTATCAACGACTGCGCCTCCAAACCATATAGCGGACATGGCAATCGTAATGTCAGCAAGTGGTCAATTAAAGAATTGGGTAAACCCATCACCTTAAAACGGCTTGATAAGTATTTCTCAGACAAAAGTCATTATGCTTCACTAACCGGTGATGCCGAGCGTGTGCATTTCCTGTATTACGCTTGTTTGTCTTTTATTGAAACCGAAAACATGCTCGGTAATATACGCCTGTGCGCTGATGATATTCGTTTTATGAAATATCACTCCCCATCAGACATAAAAGACCGACAAGAAATCATTGATTTAAAAGTGCCTCTGCAAAACATTCTTGTGTTTCAACAAAAAAACCGTGAGCGTTATGCCAATGAAATAATGGACTTGTTTGATGAACTTGGCAATAAAATCAATGAATTGCATGAAACACAAGCAATTACACAAGGAACAATTAAAGAGCTTTGGATTCCGGCATTGCTCAGAGTTATTGCCAAGTTGCCACACAGCGAACAATTGGCGGAACGGCAGGACTATTTTGTTCAGAACTATGGGAAAATCGATTCGGTATTACGCAACATGATGTCCATTACACCAACCGGTACACAATGCGGGCTGTATATGTTTCATAACACCCTCCCATTTGCCACCAACCGCACTCCGGCTTTTAGTCGGGCGTACCATGAAGAAGAATTGCTGTGCAAGGACTTGTTGGATGCGGAGGGTAGAGTTTATTCTGCAGATGAGTTGGTAAACTTGCCGGATATGGATTTATTGCGCAACTGTGATGAGCACACGGTTAATACATGGATAACTAAAACGATATGTGAATATCTCAGACAGAAAAATACGATAAACAATTTTAAACCATATGAGAACACGGGCTTCGCTTTGTTTTTGCAACATTATGGTAAACCTGTCTCCATTAATGTGGAACTGTTATACTTGTATCACAACAGTGTGAAATTTGAGTCAATGTCTCAAGAGATAGATATTCGTAGTCTTAGAATGTTACTCAATAATGTTTCGTCTGACATGTTTAGGCTGACAAATTTAGATGCGGAGGGCTTATTAGACAGGATTCATTACCCAGTACAGAATGAACATATGTATAAAGACAACTTGGAAAGGGAACTGCAACGGTTTAATTTCCCAGAGAAAATCGTGTTACACTTTTTGTGTGACCCGAATTTAACGGATTACTTGGATGACAATTTATTCAAAGGCGACAACAATAAAAAATTGTTGGAAGTGGTCAATCATTTAGACAAGTATGGCTTTTTCCAAGCTGGAATCAGTCATATTCACGACAGAGTGCTGTATTGGGATTACCGGCTTCAAAATGAAAGAAACCCAACATCAACACAGAAAAAACATAGAGGCTTGAGGGTTTAAGTATGAATAATGTTGTTCAAAATTACTTAAAGCAGTACGCATCCATTCAACACGATAGACGTTATAATAAAAAATTGTTATCCAATATTCTCAATAAGGAAAAGCCGGAGATTGCCGGAGCATTTTTTGCCGCTTTCGAGCGCGAATACCTGTATGACGAATTAGATGTCAATATGTTGTTGCCTTCGTTTGATAAAGGACGATTGGTTGAGATTTTTCCACACATCAAGAAATATTTGAGTCTCAGAGAAAATGAAAGCCCATCTGCTATTATCAGATACACATTCGATTTTTCTCAAAGGGTTGAATTGCTGGCGAACAAACTTATTACCATACATGATGTGTTTGATTACGATGTAACCCAATTATATGTTAATGACGGGGCTTACAAGTACGAGATTTCTTATATGAACAGTGTTTCCAATAAGAACCATTTTTTAAAAGTCAACCGTTTGAAATTGTCAGTATTGTCTTCAAATGACGTAATTAACAATTTGAAGACCTATTTTCATAACAAGGATAACTACCAAAAACTGAAAGAGGATGAACGTTGGCAATTCCTGTTTTTGGCAAACCTTGCTTTTTTTGATGTGCTCAATATAGGTGCACGTGTTAAAACAGCACAAAAAATTTACGAGCAGGCTGCATGGTGTAGGTCACAACAACAGATATTAAACAGACTTTCAATTCCAAGTGAATTGAAAGTTTTGGCAGAGTTTGCTAAGACCAGTCAATCTCTTTATATGAACGAGTTGTTTGATGAGATTGATAAAATTGCAATGAATTACAAGCAAACAAATCAAGATTTTGCGTTACTTATGGAGAGATGCAATTCGCAACCTCACCACTCACAAACCCAATATACTACAGAGCAGGACAAAATAAGAGAGCAGAGATACGAGCTGGCTCAAAAATCAGAGCAACTCAAGTTATCTTTGCTTTGCTTACTTGAAATTGCATCCAGTTTGCCATGTACACCTGAAATTGTTGAGATGGAAAACATGTTGGCACAAAAGTATGACGACTTGAGCGAAATGAATGGGCGTAATGCCATTTATTCACGTTCAGAGAACAACTCTTATGTCAACCAATTCACCATGAATCACTTTTTGCGACATGCCATCGTTGTTGGCGATATTGGCAGAAAAGTCATTGAGTTTGAAAAAGAAGAAACGTTCAAAAACTTGAATCAACGCAGTGTCGGTTATCCAAATGCTAAAATTGGTGATTTGAATTGTTTGTTATCCATAACACATCTTGATGAGCAGGGCGAGCAACATCAAAAAATCGAGCAGTGGGTTACAACCATTTTGAATAACGAGCTTAAAAATTGTTCTGTTGACATTTATTTAAACCGACAAAAAAGTATTGCTCCATTTGTTAATCGGTATGGGAAATCGTTAAAACTTGATGCGAAAGAATTGTTTTCCTTTGTCAATAAAGATGATATGTATAACTTGGGGATGGTATTGCAAGATGTATTACCACAGCAATTATGTATTACGAATTTTGACATTAATGAGACACTTGAAATTGTGTCTTCAAATGAGATAAATGGTCTCATATCGCTTGGGAATCGACCTCTCAAACATAATGTTGGTTTGTTGTCTATGCTCCAGTGCGGTTTGGTTGAGTATATTGATAATGATTTTATTGGTACAAACAGCCAAAATTTAATAAGAGTGACTAACATGTTATTCGACAAAGGTTTCATTTCATCGGACAATGTTGGAAAAATACAAGACCATGTAATGTATGTCGATTTTTTGCAAAATAGTAGGGAAAACATTGGGTTGAATAATGTCGACGACATAGGTTTCGCCAAGAACACCAAGAAAACACCCAATCGGTTGAAGGTATGAGAAACATGAAAGAACAAGAATTGGGTACTCATAACATGAAAGGTGATTCATTAGCCAAAAAAATACCATTATTGGTTAGCGGCGAGCTTGATTTCAAAGATGTGTTTGACAAACAAAACAGATTTGATTTAACACAATTGGCTTCTGATGGAGTATTAGCAGAATTAGAGCATTACTTTCACAATAAGGAAAACTACGAAAAACTGTCTAAACAGGATAAAGTAGCTTTCCTTAAATTGGCATGCTTTACTCAAATTCATGCCGAAGAGCTTTTGCAAAACAAGAAAACCATTGAGTCTTTGACTTGGTGGGATACTCAGCACAAAACAGAATGGTTGGAACACATTGATGCTGTGCAAATAATAGCCGATTTAGTCAAACAATCGCGCTCACTTTATGAAAACGAACTATTTGATATGCTCGGTTATACAATGGGTCAGTTGGTAGAACTGCCTTTGGCAAGACTTCCTGCGCAAAATTTATATAACGATATACTAAACGACACGACACGGGTTAATCAGTATCAAAACATTATAACCCTGTTGTGCATTATTCAAAAACTGCCAACCACACCAAATACCATAGAACAGGCAAATCAGATATTGAGCAAATATGGCGAACTGGATTATATAATTGCCGGTCAAATGGTCGGTGTTTTTAACGATGAGCGTGATTACTCACATTATTTTGCCACCACAACTATCAAGTATCAATACTTGAATGACTATCTGCATCAGGGTAATATAAAAACACCACATGTCTCCAAACAAATTCAAGACGAGCAGAGTTTGTATGCTAAACTGGATTCTTATCTGGACGGAAAAAACAAAGCTCCACATTATTTGTTTAACATTAATGCCATATCCATGTTGAAGAACACTTCCGACATTCCAGAGACAACCATGAAACACTGGTTATCTGCAATTATCAAAAATGAAATAGTTGAAAGTGAACGTTCACCCGCATATAAAAATCATAGTATTGCTGATTTTATAAAACAGTATGGTAAACCCATCCTTATTGATATTTCCGATGTGCTCCCATTTAAGATTGCCGATTTTGAATCTTTGTATCAACAATTGGGTGTCATTGAACGACTCAAAATGGTGTTAAAAGATGTACCACATGATTTGTTGTCATTCAATGGCTGGAACGGTATCAGCATGGAAAAGATGATAGAGAATGACGCAACCCGTATTTCGTATATAGATACAACAAAGCAACCGTCATTCAGTTTGAGTAAACAAAAATATTCCACATCACATTTCATGTTAATGACCTACTTTCCAGAAATTATTGACTGGATAGACGAATCCATTTTTGCAGATATTGATACGGGAAAATTGGTATGCTTTGTCAACAAATTGGAGCAGGACGGTTACTACAATTCACAGGCAGTACAGAAATTACACGACCGCTTAATGTACTCTGATTTTATCAAACAAAATGTAAAGCGTGTAACAGAACCAAGCGCACGACAAAAACAGGGTAAATTGAAGGTCTAAAAACAAGGAAAATTGTATGTTTGTATGGGAAAACATAGCGGAAAAATCAAACAGAGACAAAAGGGAGAAGCAAGCAAGAGAACAAATTGCTTGCATTCTTGGTGCAAATGCAAACCAATTTGTCACCATTGTCACCATGTTTTCAAGGGCGCAATTTCAAAAGTTTCTCATACAAGCAATGAATGATATGCCAGTCAATTCTGAAAAGTATCTATTACTGGTGGAACAATGGAGAAACACGCCATCTATCTTTGCTGGTGAGTTATTCACTTTAGAATTTGCACATGATGTACTCAAACACTTTCGCAATGTATTTCCTAATGCCAAAGCACCGATTTTCGCCAGCACATTCCTATTTGACATCCGTACTGAACTGTTAAAGGAAAAACTAATTTCATTGCGTGAAGCACTTGGTGATGTCAAAAGGCTTTCCATTGTTGCAGACCCATACAGCCATGAAATTAATGAACACCCATTACTGTTAAAAACAAGTCAAGCCGGAGAATCACTAACAATATCTCGCGGTTTTCTCGCAAGATTTGTGAATGCCAATAAGGACTACTTTTTAAATAAACAGAACTATTTTGACTTGCAGACTATTAATGAGCGTATTGAATTTCTTTGGATTGCAATGGTCATGCCAACTAATCCGGAAAAGTTATCTAAGCCGCAAGCATATCTTGATTTCATGCCACCTGATGTGTCAAAGGACATATCCGATTTAAAAGAACAGATTGTTGATTTAGCGGATTTTGCTAAGAAATCCGCACAGCTTTACATCAACGATATTTATGCACTATTGGATAAGCAATTAACAGAAATGGAATCCAAATTGGCAAATAGCAGATTGCCGTTACACAAAGTCATGCAATATGTACGCAGTGATGACACTGGTATTCTTTCCGCGTTGCGAATGATTGCTCGCCACGCACCCAATGATGAACAATCCGTAATTCTACAAAACAAGTTTCTCAAAAAGCATGAAAAGACAGACGAGATTTTCTTGAAAGCGTGGCGCAAGCACAAAAGAGTGACAGATGGTCAATTCTTTCCGTTTTTCAACATAAGCGAAGTACAACCACTCAATCATTATTTAAAACACGCCACTTATCGCACAAACGTATACCAAGAAATTCTCGCAAAGCAAAAGCAAACCGATGTTAAACTTTGTCCAGTAGGTGGTTATCCGAATGTCGATTTTGTCGGTTATGAACAGCAAAATAACAATGATGCGGTGAGGTGTTCAGCAACTTATTTTGTAATCAAAACAATGAAGCATATCCCCTATCGGAAGGACGGAAATGGTAAATTGAACTACAAAGCATTGCAGCCACATTTAGGTAGTGTGGCACTTATGCCTGAAATTGGCGAACAGTTATCTAAACTAAAACACCCTGTATTAGTGGATATTCGTGAAGTAATAGCTAGACTAGAACTCAGCGCACCGGAAGTCCTGCCGAATCTAAACCAGTACAACCTGTTCAAACTATTGAAGGTGTTAAACACAGACAAAATTGCGTTCACGAATTTTGGGGAAAACGTGTTCGACTCAATCGCAAAACTGCATGAGCACGGATACCAAAAATCAACGGATTACATGACTGATTTACCGCTCAAGATATTCCACACGCTTTTAGCGTCCGAGCGCAGCAATTGTTTTGATATGGATTTCATCGATACAGACTTTCTTATCAAAAATCACGCCAAATTTCTGAACTATTGCAATCAAGTCAAGACACATAAGAACCAAGAGCGCATTGAATATATAATTGGTAAAGTACACGACCAAATAGCTGTCAAAGAGCTTAGTCCACGCTCACAACAGCAAAAGACGAAACTGAAAGTGTAACCAATCTTAGACTTTTGACCTCCCCGTCCTAAAATGACGGGGAGTACGTCACTTGGTAAAATCAGTATGACTAGCAAACTATTCTGGTAATCCATTAGTTCAAATCAAATATGCCCGCTCCACTTTCACCTGAAACAAGAAAAGCCATCCTTAAACACATTCGCTATCCAGACCAATACAATCTGAATGAAATGAATGTGCCGGCCTACAATAAAACATACCTGAATGCCTTGTTTATTGAAGAACTGGATAGCCATTCTCCTGAATCAGATGAGTATCAACTATTGGCGCAAAAATGGAGAAACGCTAAAAATTTCCTGATGAGACAAAGACAGTCATACACACAAGGTATGGCGCTCCTCGTGTTGAAACACTTCCGTAATGTTTTCCCCGATGCCGAACCGGCATTCTTGCGTAAATTTTTCCCATTTAATTTGCGTTCCTATCTATTCAAAGAAAAGCTGATTAACCTGCAAGAAGCACTGGGTAACGTATCACAAATGCCTGTGTATTCCAATCCATACAGTTATGAACTGCATGAGTATGGACAAATGATTGACAATACAGATAACTCAATCAACGTTACCTATTATGAATTATTCTCGTTCATCAAAAGTAACCGGCAATACTTTCTCAATAAAGATAACTATGTCGACTTGAACACGCCACAAGAACGCATTTCGTTTTTATGGGTTGCAACCATGATGATGGTAAACCCGCAAAAATTGGTTGGAGAACAACCATGTTTGACTCTTATTCCACAGGAAGACAAAGCTGTCATTGATAAAGTGCAACCACAAATTGAATACTTGGCTAATTTTACCGGCAAAACTGTTTCACTTTATCTGAATGATGTATACGCCTTTCTTGATGAGCAATTAACCGATTTGAAAAGCAAGGTCACCAGTGGCGAGATTAACCCACAAACCAATATGATGAGCCATATTCACAATGAAAATAGTGGCATACTGATGGCACTGAAAATAGTTGCAAGACATGCGCCTGATAACGAGCAAACGAAATTGTTACAGGAAAAATTCATCAAACGACATACTGATGTAGATGAGTTATTCAAACAAGCATGGCTATCACAACATGATTTGAAACACAAAGTTGATGGGACAAGCTATCCATTCTTTAATCGGTATGAAGTGCAACCGTTGAACAATTATTTCAGATACACCGATTTTAAGACTGATGTTTATCAAGAAATACAGAAAGAACGAAGCAATCCAATTTGGGATATAACTCATTTGCCGGTAGAGCAATACTTGGATTTTGATTTTAAGCAATTGGAGTCAGACAGTAAAAAACTATCGCGGATGGTTGAACACATTATTTCAGAAGCGGCAAAACATTTTCCAGAGAATATGCGCTATACAAACGAACCAATTTATAGAGGTATTGGACTGTACGCATCAAAGAAAAATTTTATCACATTGTTTTTACAGATAGGAGAACAGTTATCCAAATTGGAACACGATGTAACAGTAGACGCATCATGTTTGTTTCGTGGTATTGGCGAAAAACAAAGAGAATGGATAAACGAGCATCATTTGTTTGCTTTATTGGATAACCTTAACACGACAAAAATCAAATTTGACGGATTTAATCCAGATGATATGGCAAACGCGAAAAACTGGTTTTCTTTGTACAAAGATACTTATCGCAGTTCGCTGCCTAACTCAGATGAAGAAAAAGAGAATCTTTTAGAAACAATATTTGTCTCACTGGCAAAATCCAAGTATCACGAGTGGATAGATACCAATTTTCTGAAAGACAACTTTCAAGCATTCCAACAAATGTACCATTCACTCTTGAAAGACAATCCAAACTCGGTATATCTTGACCAACTGAATGGGCGTGTACAGGATGCGTTTGCATTGGAAAGATTGACAAAACCAGATGATGCTTCACAAGTCAAACGAAATAAAAAACTGAAAGTTTGATTTGCAATTGGTATGAGTGATAACAGATTGTTTCAACCCGTCCAATCAAGCACACAAGCAAAAACGACCGCCATTTTTCGGGTAGCGGTCGTTTTCCTTTTCACTCACTCTTCATCATCAACTGTCATGCTATTCAACAGACAATACACGTCTTCATTGCCACATTGGAACAACAGCCGTTTCACCCACTTGCCATCCTTGTCTTGCCGAACAAATAATTGCACTTCTTGCAATTTCCAATTGGCATGGGAATAGTTTTCCAGCACTTCATCGTCAATATCGCAATCACCCTCAAAATCGCCATACTGTTTTAATTCATCACGAGTGCGTTCCACCACAGCTTGTGCGTTCATGCAAGGCTTTACCTCAAACATATCGGTATTGAGATTCACTGACACAATAGAACCGTTGCGAAACATCGGCATCAGGCTTTCAACCAATGGTTTCAAATATTGCTGTGCATCCTCTTTCATTTTTACATTGAGCACGACAAACATGAAATCTTCTTCGGTGTTAATCATGGCAATCATTTGTTTCGCAATCTTGCTAGACATTTTGTTACTCCAAGTCGGGTTGGTTTTCAATAGAACCAATTGTACGCCAATCACGCCCCAGCGCACGATTTTCAGAAAATTTAAATGGGAAACATTGGCGTATTAAACGCGAACAATCTATTGATTATTAAAAGAATAGTGCCACTTTTTTCGGCGGCACTATTGTCTGAATTTAACTACTCATCAGCTGAAATCTGCTCTCAATGGAAAAGCAATCACATTGTCATTCCAGCTTTCACTATCGAAGAACACCAGCGTTTTGTCACCCTCAAACTCCAGTGTCGCATGGCAAATACTCGGGCAGTCGCTGGCATTGTGGAACGATTCAAGATTAGAGCGCAGTTCTTCCTCATCGTAATCATAGGCATCCAGCAATTCCTGCATTAACAAGTGGTCAATGTCTTCCCCATCTGTGATACGCTCCACATCAAAGAAACCCATTGCAATTCTTGCGGAAATCAATCCTATGTCATCAAGCACACGCGCTTTAGCGCAAAATTCCTCAAAGGCGACCTTCATATCCACTTTGAGCGATACGGAGAATACGTCTAAACGTAAATCTGGCTCATAAATTACGGCGACCTGAGTGGTGTTCTTGTTCATTTTCTGGACTCCATTTATATTGGTTGGGATGGCTCATTGTCTCACAACTGGATGTCCGTGCACGATTTTTCAAAAATAAGTGTGTGTTTGCTGGCTAATAGCACTGAATAGTTCTGCTTTCAATTCAGAATTGTATTGGCAAGTTGAATGAATGTTCTGGATTTTTGTTATCAAATCGCCACTGAACATTCGTTTAGCATTCTCAGCAGAAATCAATTCCTTCATCATGACAATATCGTTCAGTTGCTTGTTATACTCTTTTATACACAAGGTGTCTAATTCATCGATATGAGCGAGATAGGCAGACCTGCTCACTTTTCTGATAGACTCGGCAACCAATATCCGCTTTTCCATCTCTGCAAACAATGGGCAATCAATGTCATATTTTTTGCCCAGCATATATGCAGATTCAAAATTAGACTCTTCGTCGCCTAAACAGAAAAACTTAAAATTGAGGATGGGCGATACCAGCATGTAAGCAATCGTGTAACCAGAGAAATAAACAATAATGAAATACCAATCAATTTGTTGTGGATATTCACTATTAACCAAACAATAGCAAATTGTGAAAAGAAAAGCGAAAAACAATCGAATCAACAACGCTCTACTATTTTGCTTCGCAAACGATGTTTCTGTGTTTAATTCCTTAAGTAGGACACACTCCACACTAAAAGCTAATACGGTGAGCATCAATACAAAAATATCAAGTTTGCCGATAGTGACAGACAAAAATGAAACAGCAGCAAAAACAAACACATAAATACCACGAACTAAATTAATTGTATCTTGTATCAACCGCTCAATATTGGGATACTTTTCGCTCGTATTGTTGGTAATCATGTTCACTTTCCATTCAGTCCAAACAACCGTTTTACTGATTCAACCATTGGTGAATCGCTTTGCAATTTTAAAAATATCATTTTGATTTACTGCTATCAGCAATAGCAAGCAGAAGACACATTGCGCTAAAAAGACAAACATAATACGCAATGAAATTGGGGTTCTTGTGCACATCCGTTGTGATGTAACAAGCAATCAAAAATACAAAAGCAAGACAAATACGAGCAAATATCATCCAAAAGTTTTGCTCTAAAAAGGAAGTGTCCTCGTTTAACCCGTCACACAAGAAACACTCAAGTATTCCCGACATAATTAAGAAAAAGCCGATTGTGGAATCGATTTCACTGTTTAAAACGGTTAGAAATGACATTACAACGAATGTAAGACCATATGCCCAGCGGGCGGAAACAATCTGTTCCTTTTTTATGTCATTCTTTTTAATATCGGTGGCATTCATGTTCAATTCCCATTCAAACCCAACAACCGTTTTACTGATTCGCCCATTGGTGAATTGCTTTGCAAAATATGCAACAGCATTTCATTTTGCCATTGCGCATCAGCAAGCGCATTATGTTTGCCTTTCTCACTCATTACCGGCAGGTTTTCCTTGCCAAACATATTGCGTATTGTGCGGAAGCAAACGATTTGATTGTATGGGAACAGCAATTCATAACCTTCGTTCTCAAACAAACTACGGAAATTGCCGACATCCAATGAAATATCGGAAGCCATCAGATAGTTCCTATCGCCTGCCAGCCGAGTATTGGAGATGAATGACACTGCCATTCTCGCAGCATGGGCGGCGGTTTGCATATTAGTGAATACGGAGGATGTCACCTCTTGAGACTGTTTGCCCCACCATTCCATCACAAGGTCTTCCACCACGCGCCCGCGTGAAATTTGGTCTTGGATAGACAGACTGACACAAAAGGTGTCCTTAATTGCATGCTCTTTTGCTACCGGCATACAGGCATTATTGATATAGACACGGATGACATTTCCATTTTCATCGGTAGTCAGACGCATCACATCAATGCCGATTTGAGCAATAACAGCATTATGATGGCTCAAAGCCAACGTTTCCAAATCCAGTTGGAACACAGAGACAATCGGATTCATATTTTCCACTCCTTATTGCAGCATGCCGTTAGAGTCGCGCATTGCCAAAATTTCATTGAAAAGCTGGTGAAAATCCTGCTCACAAGATTTGGATTGTTCCACACTCAACGCACCGTTTTGCGCACAGAAATCCAGAATGAACACGGGCGATTCTTGATTTCGGGCAAGCTGTTCCTTAATGATACCATCCATTGTTTCAGAATCTGTAATGGTTTCAAACAAGAAGTTCTCAGAAGCGATGGGTTTTTCATCAAACAGCACATCCAAACGATACAAATTGGTTGGAACAGCAAATCGTTCTCCGTGATGGAACACCTGATAGTGTTTCAACACCAAAGTTGCCACATTGTATTTCATTTCCAACAAATTACGCACGCAATGCACGATAACAGAATGCGCATCTTCATCACTGAAATAATCGTGCAACGAACAAGGGTGCAAGCCATACTGATTGAGTAAAGTGATGAATCGCTCCGAGTATTTTTGGGTCAACTCATCTAAGCGTTTATTGTTCGGGAATTTAATAATTGCCATTTTCTAGTAATCCTATTTTAAATATCAATGAACCAATGTATCATAGTTAAGCCTTGAGCGCAAAGTCAAAGTGCATAGGGAAAGTACAAGACATACCGTCATTCAATCGTGGAAAGCAAAATGTTACCACAGGGCAATATGTATCGTTGAAGTTAAACAACGTAAACATATTACCAATGTCTTTCTCACCCACGTTAGACATTTCCGGCAATACCCAACTTTTAGGTTCAGCCACGAAGTCATACATATCTCCAACCGCTTCAACCCAATCGTTCACTACCTCACTCAGTTCACTGAGATGATTGAGACGCGTGATTTTGAAGAAATCCATAGGTACACAAGTATGGCTATCCGGCGTATTGTTATTCTTTTGTGAAAAAAGTGTCTGTTGGCAGAACGCTTTAAATTGTTCAACTTTATCTTCCAGTAAAGAAAGACGAAACAAATCTATACAAGGTTTGCTTTCCAAGAACTCCACAATATCACCGACACCATAAGGATTTTCTGACTTAAAGCTCAGGCAAGCCAATTCTACTGTTCCGGCAGGGAACGGATGGTGCGTGTCATTGACTGCATTAGTAAATGTAACGTTTAACAAGCCTTTGGCGGACATGGTGGTTGCTCCTGTTATATTGAAATGAGTGGAATTAGAGAATGTGCTGGCGGAAGAGTAGCGGAAGTCCGGTGTTAAGGATGCGGACATCAGACTTCCGACTTGTTCGGTAACTGTGCACATTTGTGACATCACATGTTTCATTTTACCGGTTTCTGATTCAGTTTTCTTGCGCTTTCTGTCTTGCTTTCCATTCCAAGTATGACAAATGGTCGGCACAACAGGCGTAGAAACCGTTAAAGAACTGCTGAATGAAACGTTTGTTTACTGCCGCACACAGAATTTCAAACGGTGTGTCATGCAAAAATCTCACACAAACACGCTCGCGCCCCATCCAACCTTCCATTTTCAATGTGAGCGGTTTGCCATCACTTTCGTCTGCTTCATCTGTGCTCTTGTGTATTCGGCAGGTAAAACGTGCATTCTCATGGGGATTGAAACGCTTTTTCAAAACTTCGTTGAGAAGCAGTTCTTCATTTTGAATGGATGGCAATTTGTTGCCGCTAAGTAAAGAGTTGACCACATTATTGCGTATGGTTTGATAGACTGCCTCACTCATTTTGGCATTAATTTCATCCATGCTCTCCGTTGGCGGTGTGGTTAGAAACGCATTTGTGATGAGTTCAGAGTGCTTAAATCCATCGTCAAACCAACTGTTTTCCATTTTAATGTATTGGTCACTCAAGTTCACCAGCACACTCAGTTTGTCACGCCACACAAAATCGCCATCTCCTGATGGACTGGATTTTGGGGGATTGAGAGAAATGGACAACTCCATGTGCACACTGCCGGAGCGCAAGAAAAACGATTTTTCGACAAAGGCGAACTTTTCAGGGCATTCTGGCAATGCCAGTTGGAAGTCTTCCAAGTAATTTCTGAACACCGGTAGCTCTTTAACCCACTGGCTGTATGTGAGCAGTTCACCAATGCCATGTGATACATCAGTAAGGATGGTGTGGCGGCGCACATTCATAAAATCGACATGCTTGAATACCAGTTGGAAATTGTGGAACTGTTCGTGTTGGAAATAAAGGAACACTTCACCATAATCAGACTGATTGGTTTTGAACAGCCTAAAATCGCCTGTTTTACCATCAAACATTTGTTTCAAGGCTTCATATCCGTCAGGTTGGTCAAGTAAGTCGGTTATCTCAAAGGCATTCTTAATCATTTTGGTATCTCAATTATCAAAGTTATTTCTGTTTTGTTTGCGCCAGCTTGTCGAACTCTTTGTAAAAGTCCTCCTCTAACTGTTCGCTGTATTGCTCGGTTGAGTGAATGTTTTGCACTTGCCGTATCAAGTCTTGGGAAAACACGTTGTTATCCACAGAATTGGCTATTTCTTTCATTTTCACGATAGATTCGATTGTTAGTCGGTTGAAGTACACGCCTAAAGGCTGCAATGTTTTGCGCCACGCATGATAACCGGCTTGACTTTTAATGCCGTTTTTAATCTTCAGGCGGCGTTCCATTTCCTGAAACATCGGACAATCAATTTGATGCTTTTTAGCGTACAGATAGACATCTTCAAAGTCCATCTCAAATGCACTTTCGACAAAAGAATGCCCTAATGACACAACAAACATCAAAGCAATTATGGTTGCAATCAGGAAAGAAATGAATATCGTTGAATTATCGTGTACAAGAGCTTGAAAACCGATGATTAGCGACATGAAAAGTTGAACACCCGCGAATTGCACCAAAACAGGTCGTGAGGTGGTGAACATTTTCATGGCTATGTTATGTGCTACACACATGAAAAATAGAACTGCTGCAATCTCTATCCAGTTTTCCTCATTTGATGCCAGAAATGCGAATGTACCGAAAGATAGACCATTGGCGAAAGACAATGTTTTTATTGCAAGGCGGTTTCTTTGATGCAATACCTGCTCTACCAAGTAATACAAGTTTTCAAAACGAGGAATCGGACGGAGTGGCGAGTGGCTGTAAGTAATGTCACACATGGCTTTTGAATTTCATATTGATAAATAGGGAGTAGATAGCAGTATAGCGCGGATTGTCAGGTTACGCACAATTTCTAAACTGTGCAGGCAAAAATAATTAATCCGGAACAGTTTGCCATTTTGGCAGATATGAGCGGAATGCAACTATATTCGTTTTGAAATCAATGTGTTACAGTAAAAATTTAAGCTATTGTTTTTCAAACTAAACTATGTTGTCCGAACACTTGGAAAGCAAGGTAAACCACAGGTAAAATAACAGGTTTCCTTGCAACAATTTTTGAATAGGATAGACAAGCTATGCAAGTATTAAAACGAGACGGACACTTAGAAGATGTTGATTTGAACAAGATTCACCGAGTATTGACATGGGCTGCGGAAGGGCTGGACAACGTTTCAGTTTCCCAAGTAGAACTAAAATCCCATATTCAGCTTTATGATGGAATGCAGACTGAAGCCATCCATGAAATTATGATTAAATCTGCCGCAGACCTGATTAGTGAAGCCACGCCGGATTATCAGTATATGGCTGCGCGACTTGCAGTTTTCCACTTGCGAAAAATCGCTTATGGCGACTTCACACCGCCAACATTACATGAGCATGCCAAGAAAATGGTTGGCATGAATCTGTATGACAAAGTATTGTTGGAAGCCTATTCTGATGAAGAGTATGCCGAACTGGAACAAGTGATTGACCACTGGCGTGACATGAATTTGTCATATGGCGCGGTCAAACAACTTGAAGGTAAATACTTGGTCAAAAACCGTGTCAGCGGTCGTATTTACGAATCACCGCAAATGCTTTACATGTTTGCTGCGATGGCTGTGTTTTCCGGCTATCCGAAAGAGACACGATTGGATTATGTGAAAAAGTTTTACCAACACACCAGCAAGTTTAACATTTCCCTACCGACTCCGATTATGGCAGGCTTGCGCACAAAGAGTAGACAGTTTGCCTCTTGTACCGTGATTAAGTGTGACGACAGCATTAAGTCCATCAATGCCTCAACTTCTGCTATTGTGGAATACGTTTCCCAACGTGCCGGTATCGGTTTGGATATTGGTGCAATCCGCGCAGAGGGGAGCGAGATACGCGGCGGCGAAGCATATCACACCGGACTCATTCCTTTTATCAAATTGGAACAGGCGGCAGTCGGCAGTGCTTCACAAGGCGGGGTGCGCAAAGGGTCGGCTACAATTACTTTCCCATTGTGGCACAAAGATGTGGAATCCCTGCTGGTGTTGAAGAACAATCGTGGCGTGGAGGAAAACCGTGCCCGTCATTTGGATTACGCGGTTGCCATTAATGGCTATTTGTACAAACGATTGATTGCCGGTAAAGACATTACTTTGTTTTCCCCGCATCAAGTCAAAGACATGTATGACGCTTTTTACAGCGACCAAGATAAGTTTGCCCAGTTATACGAACAATACGAACAACAAGAAGGGTTGGATACACGCAAAATCAGTGCGATTGAGTTGTTCTCTTTGTTGATGAATGAAAGGGCAGGCACTGGTCGCATTTATGTGACCAACATTGACCACATGAATACACATGGGTCGTTTAAAGAAGCGATTGCACCAATTTACTCAAGCAATCTTTGTCAGGAAATTTCATTGCCGACCAAAGGCTTACAAGATTTGAATGATGAAAATGGCGAGATTGCCCTGTGTACCTTGTCCGCCTTGAATTTAGGAAACATTGAAAACCTTTCTGACCTTGAAGAATGGGCGGACGTAGTTGTTCGGGCACTGGATGCAATTTTGGACTACCAAAGTTATCCTGTCCCCGCCGCGCGTATTGCAACAAAAAACCGCAGACCGTTGGGTATCGGTGTCATTAACTACGCTTACTATCTTGCCAAGCGTGGCTTGAAATACAGTGTGCATGCCACACGCACCGAGCGAGAGGAAGAGGCGAACAACCTGACGCACCGTACTTTTGAAGCATTGCAGTATTACTTGCTCAAAGCATCGGTAAACCTTGCCAAAGAAAAAGGTGCGTGTCCATTGTTTGAACAAACCAAGTACGCCGATGGTATTCTCCCGATTGACACTTACAAAAAAGAAGTGGACAACTTGAACAGTCAGCCTTTGTTGTTGGACTGGGAGGGCTTGCGTGCTGATATTGTGAAGTATGGCTTGCGCAACTCCACACTGACTGCGTTGATGCCATCGGAAACCTCATCGCAGATTTCGGGGGCAACCAACGGTATTGAACCGCCACGTAATGCCGTTTCAGTCAAAGCATCAAAAGACGGCATCCTGAAACAACCTGTACCGGAAATCAAAAATTTGTCGCGTGCCTATGAATATCTGTGGGATATGCCAGACAATCTAGGCTATTTGCAAAAGGTTGCCATTATGCAGAAGTTTATCGACCAAGCCATTTCCGCCAATACTTCGTATGACCCAAAAAAATTCCCGCAGGGTAAAGTGGAAATGAAGAAAATGATTACCGACTTGCTTACCGCATATAAATACGGTGTCAAAACCCTGTATTACCACAACACGCGCGATGGCGCAGACGATACACAGGGTGACTTGGATGACGGTTGTGCCGGTGGTGCATGTAAGATTTGATTGGGAAGTGTGAGAAAGGAGACCTGTTTTAGGTCTCCTTTTTAATAATGGGCAAGTTAATTTGATTTGATTCCAATGTCAGCGTTTCATTTTAGGTGTTCTGCTTGGCTTGGGCGTTAATGTGAAAGTAGAACAGGATAACAAAAAGTCAAACATTTCATTTCCATCCTGTGTCTGATAGAAGCGTATCATCTTCTCATTGAACTCTTGTTTTCTATTGACTGGAATGGAGACAGGGTTGAGTCCGTTAGACATCAGTATTCCATTCATGATATAGCGAGAACTGCGTTTATTTCCATCAAAGAAAAACTGATTCAATGAGCCAAATAAGAAAAACGAGAACGCTTTTTCTACAGGATTGCTGATTTGATTGATTTCCTGTAATCCATTTTCAAATGTTTGGTTGATTAGGTTGTTGTTTTCCGTGCTAATTGGTTGGAAAACAGTTTCGCCAAGATTGACATAAGGGGTGTAATGTTTTTCTTGTCCCTCACCGCGAAAACAGCCCCACTCTAATGCTTCTTCAAAGGCAACAATTTCATTAAAACGACAAAACGTTTCCTTGTTTAATTCAAATTTGTTTTCCAACACCAGTTTAATGAGTAACTCGTTAGCTCGTTTTAAATTCAGAATTTGCTGCATATCAGACAACTTATGCCCGCCTACAGTAACGCCATCTAATAAAGTTTTCACTTCAACAAAACTGAATGGATTGTTTTCCAATGAGGAGTCAGACCAAACGAACTCCGGCATAGATTGGCGGTAATGCCAAACTGTATTTCTGATGGGTACTGTTTCAAAAATGAACTCTTTGTTTTTAATGTTAAACATGATTAACTTTCTCTATCTGTTTGCAGAGGAACTTCAATACAACTCAGGATTTCCTCTTCCGGCTCGGACTCATGTTGCCCGAACAGCCATCGTCGATGCAATCGTTTTGCTTTGCTGTCAATGAAAAACTTTTCAATCCGCAATACCAGCATGTCAATCTTGTACCACCAATGCGATTCACAACCGGCATTTTCTTGTTGATAACATTGAATAATGCTGTCAATCGGCTTCAAAAACAAAAGTTGTTGCCCGATGTGATGCGGATTATATCGGTGGAGTTTCTTACGAACCACGAAAACTTTGATGTTTTCCTTCTTATAATCGCCATACAAAAAGTCATACACATTGGGCTTGAGTTCGCGCAACATAGCTTTGTTATGCGCATTGGCAAGCGCAAGGCGTTCCGTGTAACTCATAGATTGATAGTTGTCATGCACACCATCCGGCAAGAAAACTCCATCGTTATGTGGGGCGAACACCTTTAAAACAGCTTTTTCTTTATACGTTGCCATGTGTTACTGACTTTCTTTTGTATTTTCTTGAATACTGGTTTGCCATTTTCCAAATCTGGCAGTTCACCGAAACGCTGTTCTATCATTTTGCGCAATACTCGGGCATCTGCTACATCTTTGTCTCGCATGGAAAAACACTTGGTCAAAAATAAGCCTTTCTCGTTAATTGTTTTGACGTACCCATGCTTTTCCAAATCAACGTTTTCCGAATATTCAAGTAATTCTTGATAGCTCATTCCGCCCGCGCGGAACATTAAGTCAAATACAATGTCATCGTTGTTAGTTAGACGCACTGCCGACCAAGCGTCATTTTCGTGACGCTTTTGCAAAATTTGGTCTACATTTTTAACATCAATGTAACATACACGTTCGCGCAGAATATTCAGGATTTTTAAGCGTGTACCTTGTGTATCTTCAATCAGGACATCAATGTCGCCGGTCATGCGCTCCGACAAGCGCAAGCGCATTGCCTGTCCGCCTACCAAGAGATACGGAATGTTCTCCTGATTAAAAAGGAAGACAAGCTCTTGCATCTTTTCCATATTTTTTCGAGCGACTTCTTGCTCTTTTATTTGTGATTCAGTCATATTTCAAACCGATTGCATATCAATATTTTAGTTCGCATACAATGAAACTTAATACGACATTATATCAAAGAACATACCGGAAAACGTTTTCAAAATGTACAAAAACACAAAAGTCCGACTTTCATCGGACTTTTGTGCACTCCATTTAAAGGAGAAGAGTGGTGTGAAATGAAATGCTGATATTAACTCGAGAATCGGCAAGCACCACTCAGAACACAGTCTTGGTTAAACGACACAATGTGCCACTCCAACGCCCCTGCGTTCATGTCTAATAATATAGCAGCAATACAATGAAATTTCAAGTAACAAAGACAAACTTTAATCACAATAATTTCAATGCGTTACAAAATTCGTTCAGCTTAACACGCATTCCACTCGCACACCTTGCCTGTACGCATCCAATGCAAAGCTATATAGGCGGTCGGCTTCGTTGTGGAAATCAACAAGCTCAAGCATTAAATCAGCACCACTTAATGCCTGCTCATCAATCTCTTGTCTGCGCCAAGCCAGATAGGCAGCGATTTGCTCTTCCAGTGTTCGTTTGTTCTTGATGGCTTGACTGACATTGGTGGGCGTTTGGCGGCATCCGAAGAAGATTTTCGTTGGAATTGAATAGTTTGTGTAAACAAAATCAAGATTTTGGCTCATTTTGAAACCCCTATTTCAACATCTGTGGCTCTTGCACCAGACTGTCTTGTTTGGCTTTCTCTTGTGCATATGTGGTGTAGGAAGACAGAGTGTCACTATTTTTTACCGGTTGATTTGCGCTTGCCGGAGCAACACCAAACAAAGGAACTGCAGATACTGCATTATGCGGCGAGCCTTCCAAAATCCTGTCTGAATATGCCATATAAACGAATACGTTTCGCTCGGCATCATAGTAACGCTCTACCTGCATGGTTTTGAATGTGAAATTGGCGCGACGGCGATACACTTCGCCACGTTTTCGGAATGGTTCGGTTACAATAATTGCTGTTGGCGTGTTTTTCACACAAGACAGTGAGAAGTTGGAAACGTCTTCTTCCATATTTACTGTTTCAGACAGACCGCCTTTTTTGGCAAATGAAATGTAACAACTGATGTCCGAGAAATCGGGGTCGGAAAACTGTTCGATTTCAATACGGTCATTCTTTCCGAACAAGTTAAATTTAGTGGATGCCTCACCGATTTTATCATGTCCGCCACCACAGGCAGACAAGGCGAGAATGGGTAGGAGTACAAGCAGGGTAAATTTGGTTTTCTTGAACATGTTAGGTTGATTCCGGTTGATTTACAATATTTTAGAAAACGAAACGCTTTGGAATTTTATAGTTTGAATTGCTGTGGCATAGCAACAAAATGCCAATCTAATATCTTGTATGATTGGCATTTTATGCTAATTTTAATTGTTTTCAACAATTGGCGTTTCCCAAACAATGTTACCATTGCGCACATAAAAGTTCACCAGATTACCACTGAAACGCAGGTATCCGCTGTGCTCGCCGCCATCAATGAAGTCATCACCAAGCTCTGCAAAATCATGGTGATACTGTGAAAACACAGTATTGCCCTGTTCGTCATGGATACCTGTGAATTTGACCTGTTCTACCGATTGAGCATCGCAGATGTACAAGTGCTTCGTATTACGCATGTCCGGCTTGTAAAACAAACCGAAGTAGTGGGAATAGCCTTTTGCCAATTCTTCATCGTTTAAAGTTTCGCGGTAGAAAACGACTATTGGAAAAGGCGTGTACGCACCGTTAGGCGCGACAGGTAAAGCCGTATCAAGTACATACTTTGCTTGCTTTTCTTCCTCAATTTTTTTGATGTGTTGGTCGGCTAAAATGCTATGCCGTAATAATTTGAAATTCATATGATTTCCTCCACATACTTGTCATCGCCTTTGAATAGCGGTTTGGAAAACATGTCTTCTTTCTCAAAGAGGTTCTTCTTTAAACCGCTTGTTCAAAGAATGTTCGATACGTTTATTAGCTAATTCGCGGCTCTTGATTGTTGGTTTTGTGTACTGCAAACCACCTAAAATCCTACTGGTTCGCGCCTCTGTCCAATCAGACAGAGCATTGTTGAAACGTTTTTTCATGCTTATTTTCTGTGGCGTGAGGCGTTTGATGTGCCTCACACCATAAGATTATTAATTACAAGTGAACAAGTATCCGAAAATGTCTTGCAGACTGCTATAAAGTTTCACGTTTTTAAAGGTGTAAACATGCAACAAGTCATCCTGCTCTGCATCGGCATTTCGATAAACAAGTAGTTCAATACTTCCTTCTTTTAGTGAAAGACCAACATGACGCTCATTATTCGACAGCATTTCGGTCAAAATAGCATCCATTAAAGCAAGTTCATCCGCGCTCACACGGCAAGTGAACTCGGCAACACGTTTGCCTTCAAGTAAGACTTGAATTGTATTGCCTTTGGCAGGTAACACCAAATCGAATCCACGATAGAAACGCTCGGTCATATCGTCATCGCTTTCATATGGCAGGCGTTTAAAGTTGGACAAAAGATATTCCACATCCAGCTTTTCCTCATCGGTAGCCCACATGCTGCTTTGCTCGGCAAAGTGAATCATAGCACGCCAAGCGTCGCCGTTTAAGGCATCAACAGGAACTTGTTTCAGAAAAGTTTGACCTTGCGAAGTCATGTTTTACTTTCTCAATCAGTTGTTAAAGGAGTCATCATTGTATTACAAGAATGGTCGTTGTGGACGTTTTTGAAAAACTTGTTTCTCACACATGCCAAAACGCCACATACCCCAACACCGCACTAACACCGCACTAACACCGCACTAACACCGCACTAACACCGCACTAACACCGCACGCTTTCTATTTCCCTCCGGACAATGATGAAAATGGAAGATGGCAATTTGGTAGAAAGTTGGCAATCTGATTATTGTAGCAAGCCAAACTTTTTATCTTATTATCAAACACAATCTTGAAAACATGTCTGCCAAACTGATTAAAGAAGACCTATACAATCTTGGTTTGCATCCACGCAATATTCGCAGCTTGTATTACAACACCAAATTGTTAGACCTATCCGGTCAAGAACAATTCGTTGGCATTCTTACTGAATTGGTGCTGGATATGAATTGCATTTTACAATTAGTTGAGGGGATGAGAGAAGAGGCGGGAGGTGGTGTGGCGGATAATGGGTTGCTATATTACAGCAATAAACAGACCATAAATGATGATTTGCCAGACACGGAAACCATTGAGCACTGGTTTTCCATTATCGAACAAAATGCAAAAGATTATCCCAACAAGGATGAACTGGGTTTCCATGTTCACCCAATGTATGGCGTGCGTTACATTGATTATGAGTTGACTGACACCGGCTCAACCATCTACATGCCGTTTCTAGGATTACTTGATGAGCAGAGCGGTATTGCCTTTCAAGCATTTCTTGTAAGATTGGAACACTTTTTGACCAATACATTGAAATCGTCATTTATCCAGTGCGCCCAAGATGAGGTGGAGCGATTGAAAGACAAACGCGCAGAACGTAAGGCGGAACTGACGGAACGTTTATTTTCTAGTGAGATGGGCGTACAACGTGTAATGAATGACCGGATTGCTGAGAATTTGGACAATGTGTAACGATTTCTGATTGAAAGTTATTCCGACATGCTAGTTAAGAAAGGACGACTGTTTGGGTCGTCCTTTGGTTAGAAAAAATGTCTCATTTTATGGAATGCAAACGCCAAATCGTCTTCTGATTGCACAAATTCAAACATCATATCAACTTCTTGTTGATATTCTTCAATCAGACCGGCAATATCGTTACCGAATATGTTTTTCCGCTCTTCTGGTTTCTGTTCTTCCTTGCGTCGCGTTAAACATGAGCAACATTTCCAATATTGATTCAAAAATGACACCCGTCCTTTCAGCCATTTCTGCATAAACTCTTCATATCGATAAACCAATCCAAATTCTCCATGTCGATAGGCAAATCTGTCATGCGCTTTGTAATCCAATTTTTGTTTATGAGGGAAAGGTGCAGCAAAACAACAGGATAGCACTTTATTAAAATCAATGCGCCTACCATCTCTAAAACATTGATTTTTAAACTCCTTTTTGATTTGAAGCACTGTACAATCCAAGAATTTCGTGAAAAACCAATAGATAACATTGGATGGAAATTTATTTTCTAACAACCACACTAGGATGTCGTAGGCGTACTCTCTAAATGTGTTGATATAGCCGTGATATTTGAAGGTTTTACCTTGCGTTTCAGGATGCTTGCGACCAATTTCACGCAAAATGTAGAAAATGTTAATATTTTCATTCCCCTTAAATAGCTCAACGTGTTCCGGTTTAATCAATCCGTACCAATCAGGTTTCAAATTCTCAACAAACGCAAGTGATTGTGGCGTGAATCGGTTTTTTAATCCAGCCTCGCTAATGAATCCATTGATTTGCTCATCTAATATTAGTGGATTAAACAAATCCAACATGAACACCAGCCCTCTATTTTGCCGGTGGTAATTGTTTAGTGCTTCAATGGTTTTAGGAGTGATTTGCCGGTGTACGAGCAAGTGCCACCAAGAAGTGTCCGGCAAGATTCCATCCTGAAAAGATTTAGCAAACAATCGACTGATTGGTCGGAAGTTTTTACCTGTTGCGTTTGAAATAGCACTGCATAAAACACTATTAATGTTGTTGATGTTTTTTTCAACTGTTTGTGCAGGGTTGAATATGGCAACTTGGCAAGAATATTCTTTGATTTTCCCATCAACATTAATTTTATGTTGGGTAACATACGTGTACATCTCGATTGTTTTAAACGCAGGAATTACATGGTGCTCAGGCAAAAAGCCAAAAAAGCATTGTAATTTTTTAATTATCGCTGGTTTATCAAACTCTTGAAGTACAAAAAATTTGTATGCGGAACTATTTTCAGGAATATTTTTCGCATAATTTGCCATTCGATTTTTATCTATATCAGTGTGCTTAACAGACTCGTATTTCAAATTAAGTACACTGTTTTCACGCATATATTCGACCCAATCAGAAAAATCACGAATCAGGTTGTCATGAATTTCAACATTCAGAGGATATTCGTAATAGCTGTTTTCAACATCTAAATGTCTAGCGAGATATTCTTTATTGATTTCTGTAATACTTGGATTTGTACTCAAATTGCCATCAATAGTTGACGTGGAAAAGGGGCGCATCATATAAACACTCATGTGCATGGATTCCACGTCATATTCCAGACAAATATTACGAATGAAAAATCGGTATTTCAAATATGTGTAATCTAAAAACTGTCGAATGCTTACATCATCCAAAGGATGAAGTTTTACCTCTTCCCATTCTTTTCCAGTGAAACCCATTATGGTCATACGAGAAATGGATTCAAATAATTCCGCAAGGTCTTTGATTTCCTTTTTACTCGGCAACTCATCGTTGGCAAAGAAAATCAGAAAATTCATGTTGTGCTCTACAAACTCTCTCAACACCATAGGCATATTGCTTGATGTCCAAGTGTTCGTCTGTACTGTTGCCGGTGCATATTGACCGAAAACATTGTTGAATGATTGAATAACATTCTCATCAACTTCAATAACAGCTTCAACAGACTGGTCTTTTAAATTGCTGTACAAACTAACATGTTGGAATACCCAACGGAGCTTTGCATCGTATTCCCAGAACTCATTTTCATAGGATTGGGAAGTTTCACTATTCATATGTTTCTCACACTTTCAGTTTATTTTTATTGGTTGATGAAATATCGCGTTTGGCTTGTTCTTTTTGAAAGACCAACATGGCAAACTCATCGGATTTGTCATAGTTCATCAATGCAGTGCGGATTTGCTGCATTAGTTCACGATTTTTCATTACTTTTTCAGCAACATAATCCATGACCGAATCAGCAAAATCATTGATTTTCAAAAAATGCGCGATGGCATTAATCATATGCTGTTGTTGTATTGCCCCTGACAAATTCCAGTTATCAAAATAGCAGAACATGTTTTGTAGAAAATATTTTTGACAGCCTGTTATATCGTTACCAAACAACGCATCAATCAAGATTTGCTGTTTGCTCAAACTGGAAATCTTGCAAAAATACTTTGCTAAACCCCAATGATTTTCCGGCAACAACGACATGAGCAAATTAAATACATCATGTGATTTGAAAAACACTTTTTCATCAAAAAAATTATCGTCAAACATTATTTCGATTTTTTCTTGAATAGCTTGTTCAGCCAATTTCAATAGACGCTCGTGGTCATATTCAAAGCCATGACACCAATTGAAGATGTCGGCTTTTAATCTCAACAATTCATTGTTAGTCATATGTTTTCATTTCAATTTGTGGAAAACAGGAGGGCGTTTGCCACTCATGCTTTCCTATCAATCAACAGTTAAACAAGAAATATGTGAAGTCTTCCTCAGACTCAATGGCAACAACGACTTCCCCTAATGCTCCTACGCCCCATATCGGAGGGGATTTATGGTCGATTGGTGTGCAATACTTCAAATACTGGATTGCCATTTGTACTCCTGTGCTCACCCAATTATGCACCATATCACGATATTCATTATTGTTAGTATTAGGTGACTTTCTTGGTATTGGTTTGACAAAACATGCGGCAAATACTTTTTCAACATTAATCTGTTTGCCATTATAGAATCTTTGAGCGTATGGATTTACTTGCGCTTGATTATCAAATGTTTTCCATACATTGTTTACTAGGTGGATATTACAGTTCAAGCCAGAATAGATGTGTGAACGGTTTATCTTTTTATTTTTAACCAACCAGACAAACAGTTCATAATAAAAATTCATCAGTGCGCCATTATCCGATTTTTGAGTGGACGGCAAGCGTTCACTTTTTATTGGAAAAAAGTAATCCCTCATGGCGACCAAAAATTGTGCGAACAGCCTGCTATTGGTATTTCTAAACAGTTCTACATGCTCCGGTTTGATGATGCCATACATGTCAGGTTTTAAGTTTTCAAGTTTTGCGACTACATCAGGAGTGAATTTACTATAAATATCCATCTCAGGGTGGCGTGGTTGATGCAGGTAAATCAAGGAACGGTTGTGTTGATAATAATTATCCAATGCTTGCACAGATTTTGTGGTAATCGCACCTTGTTGTAGCAGATAAAACAAACCACAGTTGATTTCCCTGCCGAGAATATTCCTTCCGGTGTACCAATCAAATAAACGTGAAAATTGAACACCGGTGGTGTGTGTAATGGCTTGTATCAGTATTTTGTTGATAACACTGAGATTCTTTTTCACTTTATAATTTGGATTATACAAGGCAGAATTTTCAAATGTAGATTCCAAATTATAATGTCCGACTGACAAGTTTTGCATCTGTTTTTGATGTAATTCTTTGGAAAACGAAACAACGTCATGGCAAAACATGAACAAGGCGCTAACCAATTCGGTTGGTAACGCATCACATACCTTAAATATGCTTAACATGTAATTTCCAATGAAGAATACGCTTATATCATTGGCTAACGCTTTCCCATCAACAAAAGCAGATTGAATAATCTCTTCATTTGTATAAAAGTGATACTTGAACCCATGTAGATGAATATGTGACACCCAATTATTTAATGTCCGAATAGCTTCTGTAGCCATTTCTTGTTGTTCATCTGGAATTAACAGATAGTTATCAAGACGCAAATGACGCTCGCTGTATTTCTCATTTAATGACGCGATACTGTCAGTTAATTTAATGTCTGAAAACTGGTTTAAAACGTATACCTGCAAACGCATCGTTGGCACATCGTATTCCAAACATAACATGTGCATAAAAAAGCGATACTTGATGTATTGAGGATTGAATCGTTCACCTTTCCCCATTTGAATCCATTGTTCCCCGTCAAAGCCTTGCACAAACAATGTTGTCAGGCTGGCAAGTAGGGAAACCAACTCAGACATATCAGTAGCGGTCGGCATTCCTAATGAATGGCAGGCAATCAACCAGTGAGAATATCGGTTAACATAAAATGTCAATAATTGAGGTGTTCTACTGTCTGTATCAGACCAAACAGACAAACTGAAATCAACAGATGTGTCGAATATTTGATTGAAAGAAAGTAAAACTGCCTCATCAACATCAACAATAAAGCCAAGCCGATGAATACCATTGGCATCCTTTTTGATGTGTGAATAGAAATGCACATGCTCCAACATCCAGTAAATTTTTTGGATGTGGTTAAGTAATGCTTTGCTGACACCTTTGGTTGGCAAAGCAGAAATATCAAAACGATTGGTAGTCATCTTTTAAACTCTCAGTTTGGCTTTCCCTGCAGGGCGTTGCACCTGTGAACTTTGATATGCCAATAATGACATGGAAAACTCTTCATCTTTGCCGAGCTGTCGTAATACAATGCGCACATTGCTCAACAAATTATGCGAATGTGCTATTTGTTTCACCAAGTAATCCATTTGAGTTTCTACAAAACCATTGTAATGCAATGTGGAAACAACTGCCCAAACGAAAGACATTAAATATACCGAATGTGTCTTTTTTTCTGCGAAACACATTGCACAAACCATGTTTTTCAATGCGGTAAAACTGCATTTTTTCCATTGGCGTTTGGTAATCAAGCTCTCTATCTTTTTGGCAATGTTGTTAATATCAATAGTACCAACACAACATTTCACATCATTGAAGATAATGGGTAACACTTGAACAAATATATCGTGGTCATAGGAAAACACTCTCATATCCAGCCAAGCAGAATCGCTATTGATACCGGATTCTTTCTCCTCCAACCCATCGGTAACAAATTGTTTCGCCAATCTCAACATCAAGTCTTGATTACAAGGTACGCCATTGCACCACTTAAACACTTCCCTTTTCAGGATGTGCAAATCTACTATTTCCATTTTCAAGTCATGCAGTCAATTAGATGGGACAATTTTAGCAGAGTTTATGTGAGCAAAGAACAAACATATAACAAAAGATTCGTTAATCTTTTAGGTGTTATAAGTTTACGAAAATTAACTGTTTAGCATACTATCCGGATATACAATTCACACATTGATTGATGAACAACGAAAGGCACGAAAAATGCAACATATGGCGATTTTCTGGGATAGCTTCTTTGAGAATGAAGCGAGTGTGAATGTTAGTGTTAATGAACTGACCGATTTCATCGATGATGTGAATGACAAGCTGAAAAACAGCGATACTGTTGTCGATGACGTGTATGAGTTCATTGATGAGATGTTCACCGAGCGTTTTGGCGTTGCGTTGCTTAATGATGATACATTTGCCTTGTGGACAATGGGGGACGTGATTGAGTTTCTGGTAAGTAATCCCGGCTCTGGTATCGGCGATGGCAATGCAGAAGTTTTCCTTGTGGAAAACCCAGCCTGTTAGACAAACATGGAACAAGACCTGCTAAACAGCAGGTCTTTGTTTTTAAAGGTGATTCTTGATGAAATTAAACAGAAACGCCATGTCCTTAATTAGTGGCTCATAAATTTCTCCAGAATTACATTCTCTCGCACAATCCAGAAACATCTTTTCAATATCTGCATCGTAGATTGGCTGTATCTGGGAAACACTTTGAATCAATGATGTTTGTTTTTCATTCACAGGTAAAGTCCCATCGCTTAACAACCAATAATTGCGCTTAACCAGTCTCTTTAAAAATAGTCTGTAATACATCGAACGCATCAGTTCTACTGCATAAAATTCATCATAGCGGTAACTAACAAATTCTCGCATTAGACTGACAAATCTTGTAGCAAAACCATTTTTGCCACCAAACGGGAACAAATAGATTCCGTTTTGCTCTGGCAATCTAATTACGACTGCAGTCTGAAAACGTTCGCCAAGTGTATTGCTGCTCACAATGTCAAAATGTTTAAATTGCATTTCTTCCATCCTCATTAAAATGGCAACACTTCTTCAGCGATATGCCGGTTTTTCAACAAATAGCGCAACACAGTTTTCCTTTCTGTGTTTTTGTCGTTGTTCAACGCATAGTCAATGACACCCATGTCACCCACTAGAAACAATTTTTTCTTGGTGCGCGTCCAGCCGGTGTACAACAACTTCTTTGTCCACTGAAACGCATGGGATTGTGTGAGGGGAATAATTACATAAGGATAGTCGCTACCCTGACTTTTGTGAATGGTGAAGGCATAGGCAAGCTGAATGTTCTTCATGTCTTTTTCAGAGTAACGCACTACTGCATCAGAAAACTCAATCGTGTAATGCCTTGTTTTGTACACTCTGTCATACGACACATCAATGATTTTCCCAGTATTACCATTGTACACTTGATTGTCCGCATCATTACGAATTTGCATTACTTTGTCGCCAACACAGAAATCCAATACGCCCAAGTCTCGCTTGTTCGCACTGGCGCGTTGCGGATTGCCGATTTCTTTAAGTACGTCATTCAAAAAATGTGTTCCAAGCATATCTTTGTTGGTTGGGGTCAATACTTGAATATCGTTGGCTGAAACACCTTGCTCCATCAAATTCTGATAAATGCCATACACGGCAGACAGAATCGCACCGTCTTTGCCTGAATAACCGATGTTCTCAAACCGCTCTTTCGCCGCATCACTATCAATGATTTCCAGTGTGTCATATGGGTCTTCAGACAAATCCAATGGTAATTCCCGTTTCATATTGAACGCATTGACAGCAATACGATTGTTTTGTGCGGTACGGTGTAGCTTTTTCAGTTTCGCATTATTGACGTGTGGGTACTGAACAATGTCGGCGAACAGGCTACCGGCGTTAATGGGCGGCAACTGGTCGGGGTCGCCAACCATAATCAATGCAGCGTTTCCCAGATGTTCAAACAATACACTACCAACATTCAAATCAACCATTGAAGACTCGTCTACCGCTACCGCAGCGGCGGTGATGTCAGCCGTTTCAGTCTCATTGTAGTAATCCTCAAACTCACTGTCTTCACCAAGAACCTTGATTTTCAGTTCACGATGCAAGGTTTTCGCTTCTACCCCCATGCTTTGTGACATACGTTCGCTGGCTTTGCCGGTGGGTGCGACAGGAAGCAGTTTTTTCTTTGCGTGTTTGAACATGGCATGCACAGCTTGCAACGTGTGTGTTTTGCCGAAACCGGGCCCGCCTGTCAAAGTAGAAAAGCGCGAACGAAAAATCGTCATACAAGCATCAAATTGACTTTCGTCTAGTTTGTCTTTGTAATGCTTTTCAAACCACTCGTAATCATCGCGCGAAAACGGCGGAATATAGGGTTGCTCTGTCAGCGCAAAAATACGTTCGGCAATCCTACGTTCCAAACCATATTGTAAAACGTCCGTAATAAGACCATCAAAGACTACCAGTTTCCCACGGTCAATCAAAAGTTCAACAATACGCGCCATCTCTTCGGCATCGTATTGCCCGAGCTTCGCTGCAATGGCAACAATGCTATCCTCTTGGAACAAAGTATCGCCGGTGGTCTTCATCAGATTTCTGATGGCGAATAGCACAGTAGCGCACTTGCGAGCAAACTCTAAACCGGCATACAACCTGTCGTTTATCGTCAGTTGCTCATCGTGTTTTACCAGATGGTCACGCAAGTAATCCATGCTTTTCAAATCGAAACCGCGCGTAATCAGCGCATAAGGACGCAAACGGATTTCCTGAATAATTTTGCTGTGCATGTGCTTCGGAAAACGGCGCATCAGCTTATTTGCCCACTCATTGTATTTGGCGATTTTGATGGAGCGCAGATAGGTCTGGATTTTGAAAAACAACTGGGACTTATGCCAGCTTGCCATCATAGCTTCATACTTAGCTTCACCAACCTTTGCCAATGACAGCAAGGCATTCTTATTTACAGGATTTTCAAACAAATCTTTAACTGCCGTAGCGGTTGGGTATTTCTTGACAATGGTTTGGGCGCGTTTCTCACCAATGAAATCAATGTTCTTCTTCAAAAACGACACCAGCCCGCGCACATCATCTTCAGGGATTACCTCATTAACATAATCGCCGCTTAATGTAATGCCATACTGATTTTCAGACAGTTCGCCAACCATCTCGTACACCATATCAGGGTCAAGCGTTTCCGCTTCAACGATTTCATGATTGTATCCCTTGACACTGAACTTCTTTGGTTCAAACGCAGGAAAAGCATTACGAATGGTAAGCAAATCTTTTGGCAATACAGAGGCTTGAGCGATAAAAAAACCGTCATCAGGCTTTTTGAAACGCAGTTGTTTGATTTTAAATTGGCAAACAAATTCTTTCATAAAAACAATGGAATATTGTGCATTACTCAATGTCTCATTGTAACACAAAACAGACAGGTTTTCATGATGATTTTTGAACTTGTTGCCGGATAATTGAAGACTTGCATTCAACGATTGGTCTGAGTCTATTTGGAATGCTGATGCGGTGAATGTGGCGGCATTTGGCTTTTCAACCTCACCTCAGCACCAAGTTTCCTCTCCAAACTCCCTCCGCACAATACGTTTTTCAAGAAACCACTCGTTTTTTATTGCTAAAACCAGTACAATTTAGACATATGAATACATTAACAGGACTACTATTTTGAAAAAGTTGTGCATATGTGAAAAGCGCAGTGCCGCAATGGAACTGCTTGAATCAGGGTATTTTGGTAAGTTGGAGCAGTATCGCGGTTATATGGAGAATGACAAGTACATCATTACTTGGTGTCAGGGGCACTTGTATCGCAAGCAAACGCCGCGCGAAATAGATGAAGTTCGCGGTTTAAAGTTTTCCATTGACCAAAGTTTTGATTATGCTCAACCTGATTTGCCATCATTGGTTAAAGAAATTCCTGATGTCATGCCGGACAAAGACCCGCAGAGCACCATGTGGAAGGTCAAAAAGGATGCTCTTGAAGCCGTCCGCAAGTGTTTTGCCCGCAAAGACTATGATGAGATTATCCTGATGGGCGACCCTGATGCGGAAGGGCAGAAAATCAACACCGATGTTATTCGGTATAACAAGCAGTTAATACACTCAGGCGTAACTTACTCGCGTTTTTGGCTCACCTATTCATATAAGAACTACGATGTGGTCAAAGAAGCGTTTGAAAACCGCGAACCGGCATCCAATCAGAAATACATGAATCTGCTTTACTCATGTGAAGCTCGGGCGATGGGGGACTATGCGTTAGGTATGGTGACTACCAAAGTGATGAGTGACTCATCAGGTTCTACTTTGCGGTCTGGTAGGATAGTTTCCCTGTTGGTTGGTATGATTGGACGACGCGAAGATGCAATTAAGAATTTCGTTTCTAAGCCTTATTACCAACTGAAAGGCGAATATCAGGGTATTACGCTTTCGCATTACTATTCAGCCATGCGGGAGGACAACTCCGGCAAAGAGGTTCAAGTCAAAGAAACACGTTATTATGATGTACCATCTATCAATGCAGTTATCCAAGATTGTGAGAAAGTCGGATTAAGAGGCAAAGTGGTACGCAAAAGCAAACGTACTACTTCCTCTAAAAAGCCACCTATGTATCACACCGATGACTTTAACTCGGCATTCATGCGCCGGTATAAGGTGGACATGGATATGGGTAATGCCTGTTTGGAGTGGTTGCAAAAGCATGACTATACTACCTATCCGCGAACCAACGGTCGCTATTACAGTAAAAAGGATTTCAAAACATTTGAACAGATGGTCGGCGATGTTTCCACCTATTTTGCCAAAGAAATAGCCGAGTTGCAGAAGCAGGATAAGAATTTCACGGTTGCCAAAATTACACCTAAACACCCAATATTCGATGATGCTGCGGCAGTTAAGCAAAACCACTTACCGCTTGGCATTGTCAAACCGCTGACTGCAAAAGACTTGCAACTGTTCGCATCACACCCGACACACGAGACACGCAAAGACCCGAATAACCCGCGTCAAGCGATGAAACTGACTCACTTGAAAGAAGCGTATGACATGATTGCCACCCGCTGTCTGATTCAAGTATTGCCGGATGATGTGGTGGTGAAAGAAAACCTGACCATTGATGTTGCCGGTCATCTGTTTGAAGCTGAAGCAGAAAAAGTCATTTATGAGGGATGGAAAAAGTTTGACTCTGATGCCACCAAAGGCGGTAATTCAGAATTGGATGTGGTGTTGAACGAGGGCGATGAAGTTACACTGGACAAAATGTTTAAAACGGAAGGTAAAACCACACCGCCAAAACCGTTTACCAGAGAATCTTTATTGAATGCGTTGATGTTTATCCATACCGCTCTGGCAGAAGAATACGATGCCATTGATGATGAGCAGGTTCGACAAGAAAAGCGCAAGGATTTCAACCGCATCAAAAATCTGATTACCACTACAGATGGTATTGGCACTGGCGCAACACGCGAGACCATTTTGGGCAAACTCAAACATGACAAAGTGATTGAATTGACTGGTAAAAATGGTGTGGTGTCATTGACGGAAAACGGACGCTATCAGTATGCCAACCTGCCAAAAGAAATGATGTCCATTGAAATGACGGCAATCTTTGAGCAATATCTGTCCGACATACGCACCGGCGATGCAAAAAAGGAAGACTTTATCAATGAAATCAAACAGATTTGCAAAAAGATTTCAGATGATGTGTTAAGCCGCAAGATTGAAAAGAATGCCCATACGCAATTTGCCGGTGGTGGCAAACCGACCAAGCCGATGGTTGATTATGCCAAAAAGCTGGCTGAACGTGCTGGTGTGAAAATCCCGCGCGGAACGCTATCCGATTTTGCAAAAACCAAAGATTTTATAGATTCTATGGCATCAACACATGGAAATACACAAATGGGAAAACCTACTGAAAAAATGGTGCAGTTCGCCCGCAATCTCGCCGAACAAAACGGTGTTACTTTGGATGAAACTATTTTGGATGACTTTGACAAGACCAAAGCCTTTATCGATGCACAACCCAAAGGCGGTAATTTGTCTGAAAAACAAATTAAGTTTGCCCAAAACAGTCTGAAACGCCTGCCTAATAAAGAAGTGGAAGCTATTTTGGAAAGTGGAGATTACTCCGGCGACGCAGTAGCGATTGTGAAACGCTATTTGGATGAAGTGTCTGAAATGAAGCGCACTTTATCGGAAAAACAATGGGCTGTGCTGACCAATGAGCGTAATGCGCACCTATTATCAAACGAAGCTAAATCACTGATTGACTCCGGTGTGGTTGAGTTGGACAAAGACCAGTACAAAGTATTGAAAGAAGCGCTGGACAAAATTTTTGCCAGTCGCTAATTGATTTGAAAAGCAGAACGGAACGCTGATTGCGTTCCGTTTTTCTGTTAGTCTCCCATTAAAAACAATTTGGAAGACACTGGGAAAACTGCATCCGATAAATCCCTGCCAAAGTAGGCGTGCGAACTGATGAAGCTGTGAACACCAAAGTCTAATGCACTACCACAAGGAGAAATTGGTTCACCAGCCTTATTGGTAATCCAGTCAATAACGAAATTCTCATTTGTATTCATCCAACGATTATCTTCTAAAATGGCGTTCACGACTTCTGCATAATTGGAGAACTCATTTTTGTCGCCAACTACAATTTCATTAGCTGGCGGGACTTCGTTAAATGTATACTCCATTACTTTTTGTGCAACAATGGAGTGACGTTTGTCTTTTGTATTGAACATTTTAAAACCTTTCTGCTCACCAGCTTATTTTGAGACCCATATCAACGAATTGCCTTTCCTCGTAAAAGAATGAATATACGAACCCTTTGGCATTCAATTCCTGCAGCACTCTGCTTACTGCTTTACTTTGCTCGAAACCAAAATCTAACCAACGCGCATATGGGTGTTCACGAATAATCACATGATTGTCATTCACTGCAGCCAATTTGATACGCTCGTTAATGAATTGGATGTATTCCAAGTATTCCTTTTCATCATCATGTTTGAGTTTTTGGCTTCATCAGCAGTAATCAGTACGTCTTTGGTTTCCATTTTTACACACCATCCTATTAAAAATTAAAGATTGCTATTACCAATCAACACATCAAACAAGGTCATCGCAATGTCTTGTGTGGTAGATGATTAACTCAGCAACGCCCCTGTCCTGTGCTTCTTCAGTCAATTCAAGTGGTGCTCCATTATGAGTAATGCCATCGCCAAATACAAATTGGTCAAACATAGCGTTAATTACTTCGGCATAATTGGCAAAGCCTGTTTGTTCACCAACACAGATTTCATTGGCAGGTGGCACAACACAAAATATGTTGTGGATTACTTGGTCTGCAATCACTTGGTGTTCAGTATTTTGTACGTCAAACATTGAGGAAGTCTTTATCAGTCAATCAATGATGACATTATTACATGAACGTAGACAACAATTATTAAAGTTTTGTTAAATTTAAAACCTGTTAAAATTTTGCGTCAATTGGATTTATTAGCCGAAAAGATTTACAAAAATATAGCCTTATATCCCCCATCCTTTATGGCGGGGATATAAGGCGTTAAACGTGCCATAACATCCCTCAGGGCATCGGTAAACTGCTTGCGGTAGCTTTCTTCCATGTAGGCTGACGGCAGATAGTCGCTGTTGCGCTGGTTGATAAACTTGGTGCTGCCGCCGGATTTTTGGCAATCACATCAATGACGATATTGAGTATCCGGCTGCGGATGGTCTTTGTCCGTTCGCTCTCGGTAACCAGCATGGCGAGATTGAGTACGGCTCGGAAGGAAAAAATACCAAGAATGGAAACCCTCGCGCCGATGGTAGCGACATTTGTGTCGCTACCATAAGCTAATTTAATGTTTTTCAGAGAATTTCCGCGCAACACCCAGTAACCGTTTTTTTTTCAGTTCATCGCTATAATCATCTTAATCCAGCAGTGGCGCATCTACAATAGATTTCAACTCTTCCAGTTCTGGCTTGTTCTCTATCTTGTTTGCCAATGATACCCAGCGGTATACCGGCATGTTAATCACATTTTCCTTCCAATACTGGGTCTGCAGGTAAAACCTTGCCGGTTTGTGCAACAGTTTGAAACTGCGAATCCAATCCGCGCGGGCGCGGTACTGTTTTGGATTTTCCGTTTTAATGTCCAACAGGATTTGCGCGAAGATACCCAAATCGGAACTGCCTGTGCCGAACTTTTCTTCCAATGTGCGTTTGCGCGTTTCCATCAAATCGCCATAAATCCACGAGTACGCATTATCCACGATGAAATTTTTACTAGAACCGCCAGAGTCATCCTTGATTTGTTCGGCGATAAACATCACACGACACAAGTGGTTCAATTCTTGTTGGGTCAATTCAGGCAACCAAATTAAAGTCGCGCCATTATTGATGCTTGCCGCATTCAAGTGATGACTTTGATGGCACAACGGACAAACCGTAACTAAATTGTTTTCCGTGTTGTCCTCATGGTCGTCATTTAAGTGATGCACTTCTTGAAACTTGTCCGAGCGGAATCCGCAGTAGAAACAAGTATGGTCATCGCGTTCCATCACCCTACGATAGGTGTTCAGTTTAGCTTCGTCAGCCGGTTTTTCTGCCAAAGTCGAATGTGAGGTGGAAGTAATTTGCCATGATTTCAAATCAACGGACAACAGCAGGTCATTGTATTTAGTTTTCACAGGTTGAAATGGGTACAGTGGAATGCAGATAGATTAAAGAATTACATCCATGCAGGACTTCAAATTCGTTAATCTGAATGTCGCCTGATTTTGATTGTTCTGAGCGTGATTAGAGAATTGGCTTTGTGACGGGAGAGAAATAGTGAAAAGTGGGGGAAAGTGGGACAAAGTGGAGCAAAGTGTATGCTTTGCTTTAGTCCCTGATGGATTGCCGCAGTTGCCGATAAGTTGCAAAGTTAAACGGTATGCCGCGCCGGTAAAAGTGATTCACCAAAAAGTTATACTCGCGCACAACTTTCATGCCATAGTTATACTGACGCTGGCGTGTTTGCGAGTGGTAACAGCCATATCCCCACACATTATCGCCATACTTGTTTACGCATTGACGTAGGATGTAGGCTGCGAACACAATGTTTTTGCATGAGTCGTACTGAATATCCGTGCGCGACAACCCATACCTTGCCGCTTCAGGCAAATGAATGGTGTTGATTTGCATGAGACCCAAATCTGTCGTGGCATTATTATTCTGTCCTGTTGCTCCATGTGTGAAACGTGATTCTACACCGGCAATTGCCATCAAGCGCCACGGGTCTAATCTGAAATGTGATGCGGCGTAATCCCAACAGTTTGCCGGTGCGGCAAATGCTGTTTTGGCAAGCATGGCAAATAGGCTGCAAAAAATGAGTTTCTTGATTTTCATCTGGAATCAGGTTGCTAATGTGAGAAATTCTAACTTTTTGGTGCTGAAAATGCAAAGCACCGGCTAAAAAGAAAGCTGGTGCTTTGCTTGATTAAAAATAATAAGTTGTTCAAGGTACGCGTATGCGAGGATTGGCTTTCTTTTCAGGCTGTGCTGTTACGCCCAACTTTTTCTTCAACGAATCCAGTGTTTCATTATCACTGAGTTCAAACCATTTTTCCTCACCGTTTTTCTGAATAGAAACAGAAACACCATTCTCATCAAACGAAACATCGTTAATCATTACACCGGTCGATTTGGATAGTCGCATACGGATATTGGTGGCGAAATCTACAAACGGCTCATCAGTCAAGGGTAACATTTCATCCTTATCATCCACCAAGTAATCCAATCCGGCCTTTTTTAAAGCATAGTTATACACACGGTCAATCATGTGCGCTACATCTTTTTTTTCTGACAAATCCACATCTTCAATAACGGCTTTCCATTCGCCATTCAAATAAACCGTATTACAGCTGTATCCGTCATCATGGTACTGTTGTTCCAGCACAAAATCGAAATCTTCGTCGGTGTACTGCCCCAAAGGAGACAACTCAGACTCAAAACGGTTACGGATTGCGTTACGAACAGTATCAAATGCTTGGGCTTCAGCAATTTCGTCGCCAGTAATGTATGGCATGTCTTTTGACTCGCCATACATTTCAAGCACATATTGCCAAACTTCATCGTAGCTAGGCTCAATATCATTGTCCAAGCCGAAGGCAGAAACGGAAACATCATATGGAGGTTTGTTGATGTCCACATTAAATTCAATCAACATAATTGAGGAACTTTCTAAATCGTTAGTAGATATTTTAAGCTGTCAATTTGTTTAATGGCGTGCTTAAATCATATAATATGCCCATAAAACAGCACTTTTAGTGTAAGCCTATCTTTATGAAAATCAAGCAAATCGCTACTGTCTTTGTGTTGGCAACGCAACTCATTCCGGCAAATGCTCAAGTGGTATTCGGCAATCGCGGCTCTGCCACGCCAGCACCACAAACAAAACAGCAGGCGCAAACCATCCCAACACGCACCCAACCGACCACTCGTCCTAATTCCTCCCTCCCATCACAACCGATTGTGCGCCAACCAACAGTGAACCAGCCGACTACCACGACCACCAAAACACCATTCGAGCAGAACATCGACCGCCAAATTGATGAAGTCTACCGCCAACGCGCACAGATTCCTGATGCGGTAAATTTTGACAAGCTCAACAGCCCACGTCAGTGCTCACCTGCTGAAATCGCAAAAGGAAAGACTTCATGCGGATTGTGCGATGAAGACACACCGCATATCGTCAGCGACAGGCGTATTGGTAACGGACCGTATACTTTGATAAGTGATATGGATGCGGATTATTATCGCAAAAATCCTTATGCTGCAGTCAAGACAACACAAACCAGCAATGCTGGTGCGCAGCGCCGTAATGGTTTCATTGGCGGCGGAAACCGCAATAATGGCGGCATTACCAACTTCTACCTGTATACCGGCTACAATCTAACCGGCATCAATAAAGATTTTGCACCGTTCAACAACCGCACAGTGTGTGAAACATTGCGCCCAGACCCGAATTTCAAGCCGACAGGCGATGGTAACAGAGACAAATTCAGAGGGGCGAAAGTGCTTGGCTTGGGTGTTGGCGGTGCTGCATTGGGCACGTGGATGCTGAATGCCAACGGTAATATGGGTAAAGGCACTTCAATGTCCTCCTCTGCCGGTGGTGCTGCTGGTGGTATGTCAATGTCTATGCCTGCCACAGAGTCATTTGCGTGCTTGGAATACTATACCGGAAGCAACATTAGTCCCATTGGTGGCGACCATGTGCGCATGAATATGATGCACAGCCAAAAATGCCGTCAGCCTATGATGAACTATTATGACATCCGTATGCCGGAAATCTATGTGTACAACGTTCCGGTGGATGGTGTGGCAAATAACTGTCATGCCCCATCTACTATTGCCGCACGCAAGATGTACTTGATGACCAATCCATACATCATGTACGGACAAACCATGACAGAAAGCATGCGTATCGTAATGCAGCGTCCAACGACAGGCGGACCTACTACCTCAGAAGGGTGTGGACGTGTCATGCAGTGAGTTAGATTGATTAAAGGGACTCTGAAAATGGAGTCCTTTTCTGTGTGCTTGTGTTTGGATTGAGTTTGATGAGAAAAAGCGAACCTATTAAAAATGTCAATTAAGTGCTACATCTATGCCAAGACAAGAAAATCGTTTGCAAAAACAATTACAGCAACTTGTGAGTGGTGAAACAACCATTGAAAAAGTGTTCCCATATCCGGAATTGCTAACCAATCCCGATAACATCTTTTCTTATTCAAATTTGAAGTCACCATTTTTTATACATCGGTCTGACATTGATACTGAATCAGCAGAGCAATTAGGTCTTCCTGTTTTTCAGAGTGAAAATGAAAAACAAGAAGTTACAGCACCAATTTTATCTTTTCAGGACACCGATTTACTGGCGAAAAACACGCAAAATTGGTTCGCTAATAGGGAAAACTATAAACGCCTGAGAGGCGATAAAGAACGCGCGAATTTCTTGTGGCTTGCATTGCTGATGCCGGTTGACCCATTGGCGTTAAACGATTTCCCTGCTTATGAGGGATTTACCGAACCGACCAAAAATGAAACTGGTTCATTAGAACACGTCAGTACATACAAAGATGTCATTCCGTTATGGGCGGAATTTGCTCGAAGCAACTATGAATTGTATCGTGATGAGCTTTATACCTTGTTAGATAAGCAAATCAGCACATTACAAAAGAAATTTGGCGAAGAGACTGATATAGAATTGTTCACCGAAATGGACAAGTGTGGTGTAATGATGTTACTGGAAATTGTAAAACGTCATGCCGAATTTAATAATTATCACCAAGAACTCCAGAACAAAATCATTGAGAAACATCAGGAATTTGATTTCGCTTTGCATGCCTATTCTGCTTTTAAGTACCAAGCTAGATTTATAAGCAATTACACATCATTAAAAGATGACAATGAAGAGGAAATCAAACACTCTGAATATCTGTTCATTAGCGCGGACAGCACCGGCTATTTGAATGACTACCTATTGGTTGCTAACAAAGTAACACCTGAATATGAGTTTCGTTCCGAGTATGCCACACATACAATGTTTGACAAAACATGTATCAGGTTGGATACACTGACAAAATTAGATTTTCATACATTTCTACAAGATGATGACTACGAACATTTAGTCAGCCCACCGGAACATTTAGTCAGCCCACAGGCTTTTGTTCGACGAATAGGTGATTTGTTGAATACCTATATTTACTTTCGTTGTGTTAGCGATTACACAGAGCCTTTCGCCAACCTGAATTGGTTTATAGACATTGGTAGACAAATACGTAGGGCAGCAAGAGACAATAGCAACAATCAAATTGAGCTTTCTGCCACCAGACTACTTTGGAAAAACAGCGCATCAGACAGTTTGTCCAATATAAATTTGGGGAAATTGTCGGCTATCTTGCATATTCTGCACAAAGAAAGCGGTGGTAATTTCAAACTCACGAATTTCTTTGACGAAAATGCCGCTAACAAAATGATAGTTAAACTAAGCAATGATGACCGAGAACATGCACATCCGCGATTATGTTATGAGAAAGAATTTACATACCAAAAGACTCCAGATTCGTGCATACTGTTTAACACATTGATTTTCAGTGATTTGTATGAAGTGATTGATAACAAGTTTTTACTTGAACATAAGGAAAACATTAAACGATGGAGTAGAGAATTTCAGAAGATTGAAACCGTTCTGCCACCACAGCTTGACGCGTTTTTTTTCGCATTTCCATTATGTATTGACGCAAGAGCATGCCTCAGAAAACACAATAAGTAACGGCGTAAGGAAAAAGTTGCGCGTTTAAAAGTTGCGCATTTAGTTAAAGTACGTTTAACGTCTTATATCCCCGCCCTAAAGGAAGGGGCTTTACGGCTCTATTTTAGTAAATAGAGTCCTTTTCTGCTTGCTTGTGTTTTTCTTGTTTTAATTAAATTGAAGTTCGAGTTTGATGAGAAAAAGAGAACCTATTAAAAATGTCAATTAAGTGCCACATCCATGTCAAGACAAGAAAATCATTTACAAAAACAATTACAGCAACTTGTAAATGGCGAAACAACAATTGAAAAAGTATTTCCATATCCGGAATTACTCACCAATCAAAACAATATCTTTTCTTATTCAAGTTTCACATCGCCATTTTTCTTGAATCGGTTTGATACTGGTACAAAATCATCAGAACAATTAAGTCTTCCTGTTTTTCAGAGTGAAAATGAAAAACAAGAAGCTACAGCACCAATTTTATCTTTTCAGGACACCGATTTACTGGTGAAAAACACGCAAAATTGGTTCGCTAATAAGGAAAACTATAAACGCCTGAAAGGCGACAAGAAACGCGCGAATTTCCTGTGGCTGGCATTGCTGATGCCGGTTGACCCATTAGCATTAAATGATTTCCCAGCTTATGAAGGATTTACCCGACCGACAAAAAATGAAACAGGCGCACCGAGACATGTCAGCACATACAAAAATGTCATTCCGTTATGGGCAGAATTTGCTCAAGGTAACTATGAATTATATCGTGATGAGCTTTATGTCTTGTTAGATAAACAAATCAGCACATTGCAAAAGAAATTTGGCGATGAAACCAGTATAGAATTGCTCACCGAAATGGACAAATGTGGTGTGGTAATGTCTCTGGAAATGATAAAACGTCATGCCGAATTTGATAATTATCATCAAGGACTCCAGAACAAGCTAATTGAAAAATATCAAGAATTTGATGTTGCTTTGCACGCCTATTCTGCTTTTAAGTGGCAAACCGTATTAGAAAGTAATTACACGCTATCAAAAGATGATGATGGAGAGGAAATCAAACATCCTGAATATCCGTTCATTAGTGCGAACAGCGCTGGATATTTGAATGACTATCTATTGGTTGCTGACAAAGTAACACCTGAGTATGATTTTCGTTCTGAGTATGTCACACATACAATGTTCAGTAAAACCTGCATCAGGTTGGATACACTACCAAAATTAGATTTCCATACATTTCTGCAAAATAGCGAAGAGCATTTAGTTAGCCCATCTGATTTTGTCCGACGAATAGGTGATTCATTGGATGCTTATATTTACTCACGTTGCGTTGGTAATAGCGCAGAATATTTTGCCAATCTGAATTGGTTTAAAGACATCGGTAGACAAATACGTAGGGCTATAAGAAAGAATAGCAACAATCAAATTGTACTTTCTGCCAGAAATCTACTTTGGAAAAGCAGTACATCTAGGGTAAATTGGGGGAAATTTTCGGATGTTTTGCATATTTTGCACAAGGAAAGCGGTGGCAATTTCAAATTCACGGATTTCTTTGACCAAGATACTGCCAATAAAATGGTAGTCGGGTTAAGCACCAATGATGACCGAGACCCTGCACGTCCGCGATTCTTTTATAATAAAGAATTGATATACACAACGACATCTGACCCGAGCAGTTTGTTTAACACATTGATTTTCAGTGATTTGTATGAGGTGATTGATAACAAGTTTTTACTGGAAAATCAAGAAAACATTAAACGATGGGGGAGAGAATTTCAGGAGGTCTATAACGTTCTGCCGCCACAGTTTGACGCATTCTTTTCACATTTTCATTATGTGTTAACACAAGAGCACGCCTCAAAAAATACAGCAGGCAACGGAGTGAAGAAAAAGTTGCGCGTTTAGCAACACAATAGAAAAGGCGACCTATACAGGTCGCCTTGCGATTGGTAGGTGCGCGAATGGGCGGCATTAACCGGTTAGAACACTTTTGCGAATACGTCATTTCGGCGCTCGTCATCCATTGTGTTGAACAAACCAAGTATCAATTTATCGTTCAACATTTTCGCTTGTGTGGAAATCACGTTGAACATGCCTATCTTGCGATGCGGATTGCAGGTTTTACCAATCTTAGCCATTGCGGCAGTACGACTGGCTTCTTCCGCATTCTCAAAACGCAAAACTTTTTGATGGTCATTATCAAAGTAAACACAAACGATATTCATTTCAGCAACTCCTGCATTTGTTTAATCAATGTACACATTATATATCAGTTGCAAGTCTTAAATGATAATTTATGTAAATACAAAGAACGCTACGATTTAACAATTATTTTCATATTAAATATAGGTAGTGGTTGCTTGAATTGCGCTACAATCTTGTTGTTTTAATGACATTTCACCCAAACCAATGAACTACTTTGTTTTAATCGTTTGCCTCCTTATTATTTTCCTTGTTGGCGCATTTTTTGCCAATCAATGGTCTAATGTTGACATGGAAAACTTTTTGAAGTTCTGTGGCGGTGGCGGACTGGTATTTTACATATTGTGTTGCGCTTTGCTCTATCACATGGCGAACCCATCATCCGATGTTTATTATCAGGGTTTACTGGTACGCAAAAACATTGAGTACAGAACTGAAACTTATCCTTGCGGCGATGGGAAAACATGTACTCGAATCGTTCCACATTATTATCTACACGGCAAAGTGTATGACGATGATTTGTGCAAAATCGAAGTGAGTTCGTGGGACTACCACAAGGCAAGCGAAGATGATTACTTTACTTGCGAGCGTGACATGAAGAACTTCACTTTGTTCAACAAGTCCCAATATGGGACAAGTCAAACGATTAAAGAGCGTTTTCAGATTGCCGGTCGAAACGATATATATGAAAACTACAAATACAAGCGTGTGTACGACAACGCATCGGTCGTTCAAGACGGATTGGAGTTAGCCATTCAAAATACCATCATGCAAAAGCCGTATGACATTAAAGTGCTAACCACCAAAGAAACGGATGACTTCTATTATGCGGTAATTGATAAGTGGAATGGCGCTGCACCTGACGAATTATTGTTTTTCTATGGCGTAAACGACAAAGGTGAAATACAATGGGCGCGATTGGAAACCTTTGCTAAAAATGAGAAAAACCAAAAATTGGTGGCAGATTTTTCAACCAGACACATTAACACCTCGTATTCTAATCAATTAGTCATGGATGACATTGATTGGGTATTGAAACAATATGTGCGTGTCTCAAATGATGATTTTTCCTATATGCAAAATTCACGCTCGGTCATGCGGGAAAATATTTTACTGATTGTTGCTGTGATTGCCTATGCAATATTTGTTGCAGTTTTTGTGTCCAGTAACCGATTTTAAAACGTTAGTCTATTCATTTTAAACACTAAAACAGGAGTTTTGTCTCTATGAAATCTGGTATCGTATTCTTATCTGTCGGTGTCGTGTTAATCCTATTCGGCATTATTGGTTTTGCTTGGTATTCGTCTGTATACAACATGGGTAACAGCAGTGAGCAAAACATTATGACACTGTATAAGCAGTCGGAAAGCAAGTTGAGCAATTATGCCACCAGTATTACCGAAATCGCGCAAGTGCCAGAAAAATACAAGAATGACCTGACCGAAATCATCAAAACGACCATGCAGGGTCGCTATGGTGAAAACGGTATGTCCGACTCTGCCGTTATGAATTTCATTCATGAAAACAATATTAACTTGGATAGCACGGTGTACATCAATATGCAAAACGCGATGATTGCCGGACGCAAAGAGTTCCAAATTTCGCAAGAGCGCGTGATGGATGCCTGCCGTGCATACAAAAATGAATTGGGTTCGTTTCTTACAGGGAAAATCTTGCGTAGTGCCGGTTATCCTACTATTGACCTGAACGAGTATTGCGAGATTGTCTCAGACAACAAAACCCGAGATACATTCAAAACCAAAACGCAAGAACCGGTTAAAATCCAATGAGTATTAAAGGCATGCTTTCCGACTGGGGCTACCGCTACCGCATGTGGAAGCTCGACATGAGCTACAAAATGGATGACTTTGGGTTATCCATACGCGGGCGCGTTGGGTTCTATTTCGCGGTACTCGGATTGATTCTACTTGGCTACCTAATCGGTAATCCACTTGGCTATAACGATTACGGCATCCGCCCACGCGCGGTTGATTTTGCCTCATTTTATGGCGTGGCATTCGGTTGGACGATGCACAGCAATTACGAGCACATCCACAATAATGTGTTAACCTTGCTTCAATTGATGTTACCGTTTGTCATTTTTGAAAAACGACCAGTTGGCATGTTTGCCTTGCTGATATTGCTATCTGGTTTTGCTGTGTGGCTGACCGGCTCTCCTAACTCGGTACATATTGGTGCATCAGGCGTTATCTTTGCTTTGATTGGCTACATTTTCACTTCCGCATGGTTTAGCAATCGTTGGCTGACTAAAGTTGTGTACATCGTTGTTACGCTGATGTTCGGCTTGGAATACTGGTATGTTGTACGTCAAGGGTTGATTCCGCAAGAAGGTATTTCTTTTGCCGGACATTTTGGCGGATTGACGAGTGGTATCATTGTCGCGCTGGTATTCAGCAGAAGAAAGAAACACTGGTTAAGTTGATTAATCGCTCACTAAAGAGTGATATTGTTTAAATTCACTGGAAACGTAGTACAATGTAGAAAATCTTGATATGTTTCCACAAAATTTTAATTGGAGTTTAAAATGAAACGCTTCATTCTGGTTCACCAATACAAAGGTGTTGAAGTGATTGAAGGAAAAGACACTGAAACTCGAAAAACAGTACAAATTGAAGTCAACAGAAAAGCGCCTTTGCTGATTTATGTGGACTCCATTTTAGAAGCCGTTGAAGAAATTGATGCTGGCAGTGCATCCATTAACGATTTCTATTGCAAGCTCACCTACCGCAACCATAAATTAGAAGACGTTGTAGTTCATCTGGTAGAAACTGTTGAGGAAGTACACCAGAAAATCATGGAAGCAAATTCTACTGTCCGTAACGCATAACCACAAACTTGAAAATGTTAAACATCAAAAAACTCATTACCAGCAAGTCATTCATTCGCGGCAATTTGATAGCTAATATCGTGTTTTTGCTATTCAATCTATTCACACTAGGTGTTGAAAAACCGTTGGCTCTTAAAATTGCGATATTGATGATTGCGATATTCATGTTGTTCTTGTGTTGGGTTAGTCTTGTTCTTGTCTTGAACCATCCAGAAAAGCCAACTCAAGAAACCGACTAATTTAGCTTATCCAATAACACTTTTATTGATTTCGCCATCGCTCTTGCCAGCGGTGGCGGCACTGCATTCCCAATTTGCTTATAAACTGCTGTGCGCGAACCAGCGAACTGCCAATCAGGAGGAAACATTTGAATCCGCTTGTACTCCTCTAAATTCAATGGGCGTGTTTCCTTTGGATGAATGCGTTCGGTCAATCTTTGGCTCGGAGAAGTGAGTAAAGTGATAGACGGCTCATCCATGTGTAACCGCCTCGCCATGCCGGTAGACCCGCCATCGCCATATACCCAATAAGTTTTACCATCCTTGCCCACACGTCGCCCAACAAATTCCAACTTCAATTCATACGGCAGGTTGTGCCAATTCCCTCCTTCCGGTACTTGTTCGTAAACCTTTCGTTTGGCTTCAGAATATGACATGCCGATATGCTCGTGTTCGTGAACATCAGTAGGGTAGTATCTCCCTTTAAACAAAACATCACGTAACACCGGTTTGTATTCTTGTGGCTCAGGATACCGATACTGTAATCCTAGTTTGTCCATTTTCTCTTTGACATCATTACGAATACCGACAAAAAACAAACGGTGTCTAACCTGTGGCACGCCATAGTCGTTTGCATTCAATATGGTCGGAGGAATTAGGTGGAAGTTGAGGTCGCTGAGGACGGAGCAAATAGTTTCAAAAGTCTTGCCATTATTGTTTCCAAGCAGTCCGCGCACATTCTCAGCAATGAAAAACATAGGTTGCACATCGCGTATCGCGCGGGCGAAGTCGAAAAACAATGTGCCTCTGGTGTCTTCAAAGCCTAACTTCTTACCGATTTCAGAAAATGACTGACAAGGGAATCCGCCGGTAAGCAACTCAATGCCTTGCGGAATGGCTGTCTTAAAATCAATCTCGCGCACATCGCCCTCAACCAAGTTCCACTGTGGACGATTGAGCCGTATAGTTTGACAGGCTGTTTTGTCAAACTCATTTAGGAAAACCGTTTCAAATCCGACTTGCTCTACACCGATTGCCAATCCGCCGCAACCGGCGAACAGTTCTGCTGTACGATAATGATTCATGCGGCCACCTCTTGTTCTGAAGTGGATAGCGCATCACATTTAGTCAGCACTTTGCCGATACACAAGTCTTCCAATAAATCCTCATTTTGAGGCGCATACCACACTTTGATTACATTGCGGCCATATAACTCCGTAATGATGCCGTTGGCATTTAAGTCAAACAGAAAGGGTAGCATGTTTGTGCGTTCCAATCCGGCAATAATGGGATTGCTGCTGATTTGACCATTTATAAAGGCTTCCTGTTTTACCGCGTCAATTATTGGATGACTGTTTGTGATAACCGGTGGCTCATAGTTGGTCTTGCGCTCGAACAGGATAACTTTTCCAAAGGTATAATCAAAGTATGGCAGTGTAAGCAGGAGTTCTTTAAGCGTGATACATGTGCGCTTAATCCACAGATTGCCATAAAATGTGGTTTTTAAACCTTGCAAAAGATAGGTGTCGGATTCTGAAATGCTTGTTTTTGCCTTACGATGTTTGACGAAAATAAAGCAAGGCTGGTTTAGTCGGTCGATGTTGTGATTTGCCAAAAACTGCTTGGCATCACTGTACAAAGTAAACTCGGCATTGGTGTTGTTTTGCTTGTTAATGGATTGCAACCATTGCCAATCAACGAATGGAATACTGTCCTCGGTAATGGCAGCAATATGTTTTCCCCACTCCGGTTGTTTGATATAGGCATACTTGAATCCGGCATCGGCTAAGGATTGCGCCTCTAAAATTGTCAAACTGCGTGAATAGCGAGCAGAAACGTTCATGCGTGCTAGAATGTCTGTGTAGGCTTGTGGGTATTGTGGCGCTATACTGTCATTTTCCAAATACATCCTATCTGTGTCAGGTGTGCCATCCAATAAAGACTGATACAGGGACAACCTTTTACTGGGGTCATGGACAGCCTGTTCAAAATATTGGAATGGAAAACCGAAATAGAGGTTGTTTTTCAGATTAGGCAAGCCATATTTCATGGTTTCCAGTGTTTCCAAATCAGAGAACCACAGAGTATCTTGGTTTTCAGAGATGGTCTTGAAGGCGGTTTTATCTGATTGGAAACGGAATACACCATGTTGATGGGCAAGGTATTTCCCACTAAAAGAGATAAGTCCTATTTTCATGCGAAACGCTTTTGCGATAGGGATATTCTCGTTTTTTTGTGACCATTGACCAAGTATTTTCTGTTTGCATTTGTCGCCAAACAATTGTGAACAGGAGGAAAACGACCACATCAAGCGGTCGTTTTCCTGTTGAACAAGTGCATTCAGACTTTCATTTTCTTGCTTCGCCCTGATTTAGGTGCTTCAACGAGAAGAGCGATGCGCATCAAAGTGTTATTCACATCTTCCTGCTTTTCTTTATCCATGTATTGTAGAACAACCTGTCTTTCACAAGCATCCCTTAGTTGTTCCAAGAATATCTTTTGGTCGTCATTTAACGATTTACACTCATCCAGCGCTGCCACCATGCCTTGCAAAAACAGTATTCCTCTTACTGTGGCAATATCGTCAAAATAGCGCGGGTTAAAAACAGAGCCGGTCTTTTTATTCAGTATCAGCAATCCCTTATTGAGCAAACGCATGTAACCTTTTGCTACTTCGACATGTGATTGTTGGTCATTGTATTTGTGGTTATGCGGGGTATTCTTACGCAAATCGTCAATTAAAAAACTACCGGCCACAAAACGGACATGTTCAAGATTTTCTGAATTATTCCATGAATACCAATCAATGAAATGATTCATAATCTTGTCATTCAACCCAACCTTAACCAACATAGGATTTCCACTTAATTCTTGGTAAATCTCGGCATAATGGTTAATGTCAAACAAGTCCCATTTTTGGACATCGTTTTTCACTTTTTCAGTAATGACAAGTAATGCTTTCTCCAAGTTCTTACCGCCAAAAATGGCTTCACGTTTGTCAGAGCTTAATGATTGTTGCAACAGCAAATCGGCATAATTGACTGACGTTTTAATTTGCCAAAAGGTGCTGTCTACGGCACTGTCCATTTTTTTCGGTTCAAATGTGTAGGTGGCATTGAGAAATACTTGATTATTATCAGAAATGTCCTCCTTGATAAGCGGACTGAAAAATTTGAAGTAATCCTTGTTGTGAATGATGTTGCTCATATCTTCGCAGATAAGATTGTATGCCTCTAAGTCGCTGTAAAACACCGAGCCAAGCACTGGATATTCACCATGCTGGTAATGCCGGTAAACGATGTCTGTCAAAATGGAACGCTCTCCCAAAAGCAACAGTGCACCGATGGTTTCCATCGGGTGATTTTGTAGTTCGTTATCGCGCAGATGTTCCGCCAAGCGTTTTGTTCTGTCGTTGATGTGACCCTGTTTGTCTTCAAGGCCCAGAACACTCGATTCAAGATAGTTCACATAACCGATGAAATCTTTGTAATCCAAGTTAGCAATGGCTTTTTTGCTCAACAGCACATGACCTTTATTTGATTGGTTTTGCATTTGGGCAAGGATGATATTGAATGCAGAAGAAAAATCACTTAATTGAGGCATTTCAGTTGGCATTTTAGTTGTTGAGAATAGCTTAGTGAAAGTACAGGAATCTTGGTTTTCGGTGCTCGTTGTTGCTATGAAAAACAAGCGGTTTAAACCGCTTGTTCCACATTCCTAAACTCTTAATTTTTTACGCTGTTTACCCGATTGGCTATTGGACAGCATATCACTTCTATGTGTGAAGCCCTCCAATAAGTCCAACACATAATTGAATTGCGTTTCATATTTATCCGGAACTTTTTTGTTGCACCAAGTGCTTTGCAAGTTACGTGTTACATCGTGCACCAGCTTGACGACATTTGGATGTTCAGAAAATCCTTTTTGGTTGCTAAATTGTAAGTATTGCTCAAAAAAGCGTTCCATAGCAGTAACGAACATGTTGTTACAATTGGTTTTAGTGGCAAAAAGTGTTACCTCATCCGGCACATAGTAATCCTTTGTGATATGGGTGAATAGATTGGCAAACAGCATGTCAAATGCTTCTTCTTTGGAAATCGTTTTATCGTCTCGACAAATGTTGTACATGCCCTCAATGATGCTGCTATGTGTGACTGTGCCAACCAGTTTCATTTTGGGTGATTTTGACAAATGTTCATCCAACATTTGTGCCACATCATCGTCAAACTTCGCAGCAATCTTGCTGTACTTAACCTTAGTGTCAATATATCCAACCATTGCTACAGCAGAATTTCTTTTTCTGATTTGCTTGTTATCCACAGTAAAATAGCGGTTTAGTGTATCTTTGATAAATGATTGAACTTTCTTAGATTGGATACTTAGCTCGGCAAACTCGGGATATTTTTCAGGGTTGGCAAACATTTTTTCAAAATTTGACCCGATAGAAATGCCGTCAAGTCTTCCATTCATGGCATAATCATCTGAAGAACACCAAAGCAGGCTATTCCAAATTTTCTCTTCACGATACAGAATATGCCGGTTGCCATATACTCTTGGCACGCAGTTATCCAATACAGACAGAATGCTGTCTCCATAGACCGCCATAAAACGTTGGTTTTGTACCAGCTTATCCAATATTGGCGATAAAAAGTGTACCAGTCGCGCCATATGCGTCTTGGAGAACTGATGGTCGGTTCTGAATGGGATAAAACCGAGAGTGGTCTCTTTTTGACGGAACTCCTTGTTTTCAGCATAGTCACACACGAAATTGGCCAACCAATCGATTGCACGTTTGGTCGGAGAAATCATAATGACCGGCGCGAACAATGGGAACAGGTCTCCTTTTTGTTTGTATGTGCTGATTTTGCCAATCAACTCGTTCAACATAGTGGAATAACCGGTATGTTGCGTACCAAACCAATCATTAAACAACCCGATATTTTTTTCTTTTATATCCTCTTTATCGTAACGCAAATCTTTTAGATGTTCATTATATTGCTTGTCATTGCTGGAATGTCCGTAGCTGACAAACAGTTTGCCACTTATAACATTGTGATACATGAAGCACAGGAAATCGTAATGCCCATCCAAAATAATTGTTTTGTTTTTCATCTTAATTCACTATCTTTCACACGCGCAACTTTTTCTTTGCAGATTGCTTGGGTTCATTGATTAAATAGGTAACACAAGAATGCGCAATATTGTAGGCTTCCCTATATTCTTCCAAACAATGCTGTCCGATAAGTGTTGTATTCAAATTGTCTGCAACATCTTTCAAGAATTGTCTGAGCAAAGGAGACATTTGGTGTTGTAGTTGCCAATCTCTCAACGTATCAATGAAGATGTCCACCAAAAACGCTTCGGGTTTTGCTCTAAGACCTTTGGTATTACGAAGGAAAAGCGTTGTATCTTGGTATTCAAAGGGATATTCGGACATCAATTTAAATAAACCGGTGAACATCCGTGTTCCATTTTGCCACCTTATTGCATCACATTCTTGCTCAGAACGCTTGAATTTCTTTGTTTTATTGGTATCGCCATCAACAACTTCAACCGTTTCAAGCGGTACTGATATTGCTTTTAAACAATGGGTAGAAAATACGCTGCCTGTAATGCGTATATTTGGATTTTTATCTAACAGGGAAAACAGCTTGCTCAACTGATTTTCATCAGATGGGTTTTTAAGTTTGGAATATTTAAATGTTGTGTCACCAACAAGAGATATGAATTTCAGCGCCGGTTGTTTTTCGCTCATTGTTTCCGGTGTGCATCTATCATCGTGTAAATAGTGAAACATGGCCTGCTGAACGGATTTTCTCATATTGCTTGATTGGTGTAACACTTTTCGAGCAAAAGGCATGTTGGCTGATTGCTCGCACAATATTTTGTCAAACTGGGAGCTTACTTTTAATTCTTTTTCACTATATTTTGGCGGTTTAATCTTGAAAGTCACAAATGGCATTACCAAACCATTTCTTGTTGTTACATAAGTATCATAATGGTCAACAATTTTTCGTAACCCACCCTGATAAATCTCTACAAATCGTTCATCTTTTACCAATTCCGGCAATAAAGCATTCAAACTCTGTAACAGCCTGTAAATGCGAGGCTTATCGCATTTCAGAGGAACGATTTGCTTGTTCTTGCCAAGTGCAAAATTGCACATCCAATCACAAACCCAATTAATCGCATTTTGGTTGGGTGAAACTGAGATAATGCCGACCATCAAGAAAAACACATCATAGTTACACTTATCAAAACGAACAATCAGGTCACCCAGCATATCGTTCCAATCATTGCAGGTTACACCGAATTGTTTTTGATAAGTGAATAACGTTTCAAACCTAATTTGTTCAATTAAAGAATGATTATCGCATGTGTTTCCTATGCCATAGCAAGGTTGAAATATCTGTACGGTGTCATACACACGCCCCAGCTTGACATTGCATTCTTCAAGCAAATCTTTTGATGGTTTGTCAATATCGGTCATCAGTTCAAACTTTCAGTTTTGTTTTGACTTTGCCTTGCTTTGTCAATTCGGCTTTCTCTTTTTGTTGATGCTCGAAATTCATTCGATATTCCAAGTATTCGATATTAGGGTCGATGTCTTTCTCTAAATCAGGATGTAGTCTGCGTTGATTTTCATACCAATATAACAGATTATCCATGAGTTTTTGAATATTTGGGGTTGTTGGCTCTTGACGCAAACGTTCATAGAAGGCATCTGTGATTCGCTGTTTTTCAGGTGTTTTGTTTCCGGTTGGTTTTCCAATCCCAACATCAAATGTGGCCGTGTACGGCTCGAAATGTTTCAAGGCGAAGAAAACATTATCCACTGCATTTTCAATGGCAAGTTGTTTGTCTTTCTTTTTGTTAGTCAGGTCGAACCAACCATTCGCTTTTGACGCTTCCAGCCATCCTTGCATTGAGGCATTGTACTGTACGGAAAAATTTGGTTGCTGTTCTTTAAGACGTAACAAATAAGATTGTGTCCGTTTAGCATCAGCTTGAAGTAAGGCGGATAGCTCGATGTAAGGATTTCTCAACACCGAAGCAATACCGATGGTCTTTTCAATTTCCCAGTCCTCCAATTTTGGCGTAATGGGTTGCGGGGCAAGCTGTTTGCGGATTTGCATTTTGGCGAACGTTTTTAAGGCAGTGGTGTCTTTTAAAATGGAAAACAGCGGATGTGTCCCGTCTTCAATGCGTTTAAATACGGTCTCAATATCAAACCGCACATCAACGTATTCCTTATCATATTGATGATGGCTAAACGTTTGGTCAGGCCAACGCACACCAACTAGCCATCTACTGCGAATACTTGTCCGTATGTTGTTTAGCCTTGCGCTATCAACAAGGTCTTTTTTGAATAGCTTTTGAATCTTTTTGTCTTCTGCCATACGTTCGGCAATGCAATCAGCAACACGAATTATAATGCGCAACTCGTTATCCCTATCCATCGTATAATTGATAGATTCGGCATAATCTTTATCCATGCGCACCCTGATAAGCACATCGGCAATTTCATGCTGCAATTTCATGTCCGCACTGTGGGAACACATGATTGCCAATAAGGGGAAAATCGCGCCTTTGTCTTGCACATCACGTTTCCAATACGTATCCCACAAGGCTTGAAAACATACAGTTTCAGGTGTGGATTCCTCTAATCCAAGAAAATCTTGGCATTTGGCGATAAACGAATTGAGAATATTTTCTGGACTAGGCAATCCTTCACGATATGTGCCAATACCCCTGTCGTGTCTCAGATAGATGTTGAACAACTCATACAGTTGGTCTATTTCATCAATTGAATAGAAATTCTGGTTTGGGTAAAGAATGTCAGGTTGTTGCATGATGCGTATAACATTGAATGTCCATAGTATCGGAGGAGGAACGGAATTGTGTTGATGGAAAATGAAAAACGGGGCAATGAGTTTCTTTCCTCCCCACCGCTACGTTTTGCTTCTGCATTTAGGATTACCTTCAGCAAGTTGGATGTCTGCACCCGCGTTTCAAGTTGTTTTTAAACGCAACACACCCCTTTTATTGAGCTGCAGAAAGTAATTCCGGCGACCAGTGATAGTTCCAAAATTTCTAGTAAAACATAGAAACTCTGGTTTAAGGATTAATGTGAGGCGGTTTGCCACACGTTAATTTTCTTTGGCGTACTACACACCACTATCGGGTCAAACTTAAAATTCCCGA